>Ga0247823_10000259_pt1 | contig 45593 bp, 49 predicted proteins | sample 13C_PalmiticAcid_2_FD_192426 | JGI IMG/M metagenome (GOLD analysis project Ga0247823, IMG submission 192426) | Soil microbial communities from agricultural site in Penn Yan, New York, United States - 13C_PalmiticAcid_Day30 | ecosystem: Environmental > Terrestrial > Soil > Agricultural land... | reverse complement strand
GTATAGGGCTATCCGCCCCTGCCCCCTATAAACAGGGGCGGATAGCCCTATTCGGCGTACTTCACCGAGCAGCCATAAGGCTGGCTCGTCGCGACCGAGACCGGCTTGCCGGCCTTCATCTCGCCCAGTGCCGCCAGAACATGGTTCCGCGCCGACCCCATCTCGTCGACCCGGGCCGCGGGCTTATCGTCGATCCCGCCCTGATAACGCAGCACGCCCTGACCATCGATGATGTACATGTGCGGCGTCGTCTTGGCGGCATAGCCCTTGCCGACGATCCCCTTGGGATCGAGCAGATAGTGCGCGGGAACGGCCTTCTGCTCGCCGACCCATTTCCTGGCGCCGGCGCCGTCGACGTGACCCTGCTTGCCCGGTGCGCCCGAATTGATCGTCAGCCACACCACCCCGCCGGCCTTCGCGGCAGTCTGGGTCTTCTGCATATTGCCCTGATAGTGACGCTGGACGAACGGGCAGCCGGGGTTGTTCCACTCCAGCACCACGGTTTTGCCCTTGAAGTCGGACAGCTGGACCACCTTGCCGCTGGCGTCGGTCAGCTTGAAATCGGTCGCCTTCTGGCCGTTGCTCTGTTCGGCCGCGCCGGGCACGGTCAGCGCCACGAGCATCGCCGCGCCGCTCAAGATCAACTTGTTCATCACCCGTCTCCTGGTTTCGTGTTAGCCATCGTCCCCCGGAAGTGCCGTCAACATGCCTTGGGTCAGCACCTGGGGCAAGACCTTCGGTTCGGCCGAACCCTTGGGATACCAAAGATATAGCGGCACACCGGCCCGGTTATGCTGCTCGATGAAGCGGCCCAGCGCGGGATCGCCGTCGGTCCAGTCGCCCACCAGCACTGCGACGTTACCGTCCTTGAACGCCTTGGCCACCGCATCGGTCTCGATCGAAGTCTTCTCGTTGACCTTGCACGTCACGCACCAGTCGGCGGTGAAATAGGCGAAGACAGGCCGTCCCTCCGCCCGCAGCGCCGCGAGCCGCGCCTCGCTGAACGGCTCGGCGCCTGCGGCCTTCGCCTCCGCCGCTGCGGCCGGCTTCTCGACCATCGCCACCGCCCAGATACCCGCAACCGCCACCAGCAACGCCGCGGCCCATGCCACGCCGTTGCCCGCGCCGCGCGACTGCCGCCGCCCGAGCGCCCACAGCACGACTGCCAGTCCCAGCGCGACGATCAGACCGATGGCCATGCCGTTGACGCCCTTGAGGCCACCCAGCACCCAGGCGAGCGCGATCGCGGTGAGGAACATCGGCACCGACAGGATCTTGCGGAATGTGTCCATCCACGCGCCCGGCCTGGGCAGCATCCGTCGCAGCGCGGGTATGAAGCCGAGCAACAGGAACGGCAGCGCCAGCCCCAGTCCCAGCCCGAGGAAGATCAGCAAGGCGACATACCATGGCAGCACCAGCGCCGCGCCCAGCGCCGCGCCCATGAACGGCCCGGTACAGGGCGTCGCGATGAACGCCGCCAACGCGCCGGTCATGAACGCCCCGCCAGAGCCTCCGCTTGCGAGCTTGCCTGCGAAGCGCGGCATCATCAGCTCGAACAAACCGGCCAGATTGAGCGCGATCCCCAGCACCAGCAGCAGTAGGAACAGGATCACGCGCGCATCGGTCAGCTGGAACGCCCAGCCGACGCTGGCACCGGCCGCGCGCAGCCCGAGCATTGCGCCGCCCAGCGCCAGCACGACCAGCACGACACCGGCGGTGTAGGCCAGCGCCTCGGCCCGGGCGTGACCTTCGCTGGTCCCGCTCTTGGCAAGGCTCAACGCCTTCAGGCTCAGAATCGGGAAGACGCAGGGCATGATGTTGAGGATCAGCCCGCCCACCAGCGCTCCGCCGAGCGCAACCAGCGCGGCGGTCCAGTCGATTGCTCCGCCCTGCGCTGCGCCTGCCGCGACGGCACCCGGCGCCGCCGCCAGCGCAAAGCCCTGACCCGGTCCCACCGCCAGCACGCCTTCGAGCTTCGCCGGGGTCTTGGTCCCCGCCTTCACCTCGACGACGACCGTATCGCCGTCGCGCGTCAGTTTCTGCGGTGCCGAATAGTTCACCGCTTCCAGCGTCAACGGGAAGAAATAGGCGTCGGCGCCTAACGGCGCGCTCGCCGGATAGGGGATCGCGATCCGCAACATCCCGTTCTCGACCGCGAACTTGCCCTCGCTGCCCAGCGGCCTGGGAAAGGCCCGCCGCCATTCGTCGAACCGCGCACGCTGCCCGGACGAAATCGCGCCATCGCCCACGGTCAGGTCGATCGCGAGATTCTCGGTCTCCGGCACACAGATCTCGTCGGTGCACACCAGATAGTCGGCGCGTACCGCGATCGGCAGCGCCGTCCCCGGCTTCAGCCCCGCCGGGATCTTCAGCGTCACGAGCTGAGTGTAGCTGCCTTTGTAGACATAGTTCATGATCCCGGCGACCATCAGCCGCGTCGGCACCGGGTAGCGCAGGTCGCCCGCGGTCACCCCCTGCGGCAGCTTCCAGTCGAGCCGCGTGTCGAGGCCGGCGTCGCCCGGATTCTTCCAATAGCCGTGCCATCCCTCATCGGGCTTCGCGACGAACGCGAGTGTCACTTCGCCGCCCGGTGCGGGATTGCCGGTCTCGGCGACGAGTTCGACGGTGAGGTTGTTCTGCCCCGCCTGTTGCGCTGCCGCCGGCAGCGCGGACGCCAGTAAACACGCGAACATTGTCACCAACGCGAAACTCAACCTGCGCATTCACCAGTCCTTGCCGTGCGGGAGCGAAAGGAACATAGCGCCCTCGGCCCGATTTGCCATCCGGAGGAAAGATGCTTCGTTCGCTCGCCGCCGCCCTGCTGCTGACGTCACCCGCGCTCGCTCAGGAAACGCCACCCGCTCCGGCCCCCGCTCCGACGGCCCCGCCGAAGCTGATCGTCGCGATCGCGGTGGACCAGTTCTCGGCCGACGTCTTCGCCGAATATCGCCAGCATTTCACGGGCGGCCTTGCACGCCTCGCCAACGGCGTCGTCTTCCCCTCGGGTTATCAGAGCCATGCCGCGACCGAGACCTGCCCCGGCCACTCCACAATCCTCACCGGCAGCCGCCCCGCGCGTACCGGGATCATTGCCAATGACTGGATCGACCTCAAGACGCCGCGCCAGGACAAGACCATCTATTGCTCCGAGGACGAAAGCGTCCCCGGCAGCAGTTCCGCCAACTACACCGTCTCGCCATTGCATCTGAAGGTGCCGACGCTGGGCGACCGGATGAAGGTGGCGATCCCCGCCACCCGCGTTGTCGCGGTCGCGGGCAAGGATCGCGCGGCGGTGATGATGTCGGGCCACAATGCGGATCAGGCCTGGTGGTGGGGCGGCAAGGGCTTTGTCAGCTACACCGGCCGCGCCGAACCCGCGCCGGTCACGCGGATGAACACTACGGTCACGGCGCAGATCGGCCGCGCGCAGGCAGCGCTCGCCCTTCCCGACTTCTGCAATTCACGCGACATCGCGGTGCCGATCGGCGCGGGCAAGACCGTCGGCACGGGCCGCTTTGCCCGCGACGCCGGCGACACCCGCCGCTTCCGCGCATCGCCCGAGTTCGACACCGCGATCGTCGCGCTGGCCGGCGACATGTTCGAGGAGATGAAGCTCGGCCGCGGTGCGACCACCGATCTGCTGATCGTCGGCGCATCGGCCAGCGACTATGTCGGCCATACCTATGGCACCGAGGGCACCGAAATGTGCCTCCAGCTCTATCATCTCGACCGCACGCTCGGCGGGCTGTTCGAGCGGCTCGATGCCAGCGGCGTGGACTATCAGGTCGTGCTGACCGCCGACCATGGCGGCCACGACCTGCCCGAGCGCCACCGCATGCACGGCATCCCCGAAGCTGCCCGCGTCGAGCCCGGCATGGGCGCCAAGGCGATGGGGCAGAAGGTCGCCGCCAAGCTCGGCCTTGGCGACGCCCAGCTCCTGTGGGGCGGCAATTTCGGCGACATCTATGTCGACCCCGCCCTGCCCGCCAAGCAGCGCGAAACGGTGCTGCGCGAGGCGATGGCGCTCTATGCGGCGCATCCGCAGGTCGCCGGGGTCTATACCCGCGCCGAGATCCTCGCGACGCCGAGCCCGAGCGGCCCGCCCGAGACCTGGTCGATGCTCCAGCGCGCCCGCGCCTCGTTCTTCCCCGAGCGCTCGGGCGACTTCGTCGTCGCGCTCAAACCGCGGATCACGCCGATCTCCGACCCCACCAACGGCTCGGTCGCGACGCATGGCAGCTTCTGGGACTATGACCGCCGCGTCCCGATCCTGTTCTGGCGCAAGGGCCAGACCGGGTTCGAGCAGCCGATGTCGGTCGAGACAGTCGACATCCTCCCCACCCTTGCCGCGCTGATCGGCCTGACCATCCCGGCGGGCGAGATCGACGGGCGCTGCCTCGATCTCGACGCGGGCCCCGGCACGACCTGCCCGGCGCGCTGACGGCTCAGCCGGCGTCGAGCATCCGGATGATTCCGGAGAAATCGACGCCGACATTCCCGGCATCGGCGAACTTCGCGTACAGCTCCGCCGCGCGCGCGCCCATCGGCGTTTCGCTGTGCGTGCTTTCCGCCGCTTCCATTGCCAGCCTGAGATCCTTGAGCATCAGCCCGGCGGCGAACCCGCCCTGATAGCCGTTGTCCGCCGGCGTCTGCGGCCCCATGCCCGGCAGCGGGGCATAAGTGTTGAGCGACCAGCACGCGCCGGACGAAACCGAGGCGATGTCGTAGAAGGTCTGCGGATCGAGGCCGAGCTTCTGCGCGAGCAGCAGCGCCTCACAGGTCGCCACCATGGTGGCGCCGAGCAGCATGTTGTTGCAGATCTTCGACGCCTGTCCGGCGCCATTGCCGCCGGCATGGATCACCGCCTTGCCCATTGCGGCAAGGTACAGCTCGGCACGCGCGAAAGCGCTATCATCCCCGCCGACCATGAAGGTCAGTGTGCCGCCGGCCGCCGCCGCGATTCCGCCCGAGACCGGCGCGTCCACCGCCGCCAGCCCCTTGGCAGCAGCCGCATCGGCAACGCGTCGGGCGGTCGCCACGTCGATGGTCGAGCAATCGATCAGGATCGCACCGGTATCCGCCGCGCCGAACACACTGTCTTCATAGACCTGTTCGACATGCTTGCCCGCGGGCAGCATCGTAATGACCGCCTCGGCCCCCTCGGCCGCCGCAGCCGCGCTCTCGACGGGCAGGCAGCCAGCCGCTCCGGCGCGCTCCAGCGCCTCGGCGGACAGGTCGAAGGCGCGGACGTCATGCCCCGCCTTCGCCAGGTTCGCAGCCATCCCGCCGCCCATATTGCCTAGCCCGATGAAACCAACGCGCGCCACTCAACTCTCCTTTGCAAATCTGCGTCGAGCCTTGGCCCCGGCAAATGCGGCGATGGCGGCAGGAACGAACATCGCGCCTCCCACCACGCTCACAAAGGGGAGCATCGACCCAAAGCTATACCCCGAAGTTGCGATAAACAGGCCTGCCAGCAACAGCACCGCCCCCAAACCAGCCAGCAGCCAACGGCCCGGAAAAAGGGCTCCGCCAACGAACGCCAGAGCGAGTGGCGGCAATCCATAGACCAGGAAGGCGAGGCCGATCATGGGATCACTTGCCCGTCCAGTTCCCCGGCCGCTTCTCGACGAAAGCGGCCATGCCTTCCTTCTGGTCGGCGGTGCCGAACAGGCCGTGGAACAGGCGCCGTTCGAACTGGACACCCTGCGCCAGCGTCGTTTCGAACGCCGCGTTGACCATTTCCTTGTTCGCCAGCACCGACAGCGGCGCCATGCCGGCAATCGCAGCGGCGGTCTTGAGCGCGTCGTCGAGCAGATCGGCAGCGGGAACGATGCGGCTGACGAGGCCCGCGCGCTCGGCCTCCTCTGCGCCCATCATGCGACCGGTAAGGCACATCTCCATCGCCTTGGCCTTGCCGACCGCGCGCGTCAGCCGCTGCGATCCGCCCATGCCCGGCGCAACCGCCAGCTTGATCTCGGGCTGGCCGAACTTCGCGGTGTCCGCGGCAAGGATGAAGTCGCACATCATCGCCAGTTCGCACCCGCCGCCGAGCGCGAAGCCCGAAACGGCGGCGATGACCGGCTTGCGCGTGCGCGTGAACTGATCCCAGCCGGCGAAGAAATTATGGCCGTACATGTCGGCAAAGCCCTGCGCCTGCATCTCCTTGATGTCGGCGCCCGCCGCGAACGCCTTCTCGCTGCCGGTGAGCACCGCGCAGCCCTGCGAAGGGTCGGCATCGAACGTCGCGAAGGCATCGAGCAGTTCGCTCAGCACCTGGCTGTTGAGTGCGTTCAACGCCTGTGGGCGGTTTAGCGTCACCAGCGTGACGCCGCCGCGCTGTTCGACGAGGATGGTCTGATAATCGGTCACGAAACGCTCCCAAAAGTCCCAAAAGTCATGCTTCCACGCGCGCGCGAGGCTCCTTCACCGCCCAGCCGGCGGGCAAACCAAGGATACCATGCCGCCACGGCTGTAGGAAAATGCCGTCACGCCGGCGTCCACGCCTCGCCTTCCGGCAACGGCGCGAAGATCTGATCGATCAGGTGATCGCTCACCTCCGCCACCGTCGCGGGTTCCCATCGCGGTGCATTGTCCTTGTCGACGATCAGCGCGCGCACGCCCTCGACAAAATCATGACGCTGCACGACATGGCTGGCGACCGCGAACTCCTGCCGCATTTCGTCCTCGAACGTCGGCATGGTCCTGCCGTCGAGCAGCAGCTTGAGGCTGACCTTCATCGTCTGCGGAGATTTGGTGCCGAGCGTCGCCAGCTGCTGCGCCGCCCATTCGCCGCCATCCGCTTCAAGCGCCACCAGCACATCCTCAAGCCGGTCCGACGCGAACAGCCGGTCGATCGCACCGCGATGCGCAAGGATACGCGCATCCGGCGCGGGAGAAGACAGATCGTCCAGCACCGTTTCGATCGCTTGCGGATCGGCGACGATCCGCGCCTTCGCGGTCTCCAGCGCGCCGGAATGGAGATAATGGCTCGCCAGCCCGAGCACGAGACATTCCGCCCCGTCGAGCCGGTGCCCGGTCAGCGCGAGATACTGGCCGGTGCGCCCCGGCAGCCGCGACAGATACCAGCCGCCGCCGACATCGGGGAACAGGCCGATCCCGGTCTCGGGCATCGCCAGCTTGGTATTCTCGGTCGCCACGCGATACCTGGCTGGCTGGCTGATCCCGACGCCGCCGCCCATCGTGATCCCGTCCATGAAGGCGACGATCGGCTTGGCATAGGTGAACAACGCATGGTTCATCCGGTATTCGACCCGGAAGAAGTCGCGCGCTTCGCTGCCGTCGCCCGCGCCGCTCTCCGCGATCATGCGGATATCGCCGCCCGCACAGAAGCCCCGGCCCTCTGCGTGATCGATCATCACCGCTTCGACACCAGTGTCGTCGCGCCACGAAATCAACGCGTCGAGGATTGCGGCGCACATGCCGGTGTTGAGTGCATGGATCGCCTTGGGCCGGTTGAGCCGGATCCGGCCGACCTTGCCCTGGACGAAGATCAGGACATCCTCGCTCATTGGCGCGTCAGCTCGCGTCCGACGATCATCCGCATCACCTGATTGGTCCCCTCAAGGATCGAATGGACGCGCAGGTCGCGCCAGAAGCGTTCGATCGGGTAGTCCATCAGGTAGCCATAGCCGCCATGGAGCTGGAGCGCGCGGTCGACCACCGACGATCCGGTGTCGGTCGCGAAGCGCTTGGCCATCGCCGCAAACTTGGTCTTGTCGGGCGCGTTCGCCGTCACCTTGGCCGCGGCGAGATAGAGCAGCGCGCGTGCCGCCTCGAGCTCGGTCGCCATGTCGGCGAGCGTGAACTGAGTGTTCTGAAAGTCCGCGATCGCCGAGCCGAACTGCTTGCGGTCCCTGGTGTACTGCACCGCCTCGTCGAGGCAGCGCTGCGCCCCGCCGAGCGAGCAGGCGCCGATGTTGAGCCGGCCACCGTCGAGCCCCATCATCGCGATGCGGAAGCCCTCACCCTCGCCGCCGATCAGATTCTCGACCGGAACGCGGACATTGTCGAACATCACCTGGCGCGTCGGCTGGGCGTGCCAGCCGAGCTTGCGTTCGTTGGCGCCGAAGCTGACCCCGGCCATGTCCTTTTCGATGGCAAGGCACGAGATGCCCTTGGGACCATCGGCGCCGGTGCGGACCATGGTGACGTAGAGTTCGTTCTCGCCCGCGCCGGAGATGAACTGCTTCGAGCCGTTGACGACGAATACATCGCCCTCGCGGCGAGCCGTGGTCTTGAGCGCAGCAGCGTCCGAGCCCGAGGACGGTTCGGTCAGGCAATAGCTCGCCAGCCAGTCGGCGGTGACGAGTTGCGGCAGATACCTGTCCTTCACCGTCTGCGACCCGAAGCGATCGATCATCCAGCTCGCCATGTTGTGGATCGAGATGAACGCGCTGGTCGCGGGGCAGCCATAGGCCATCGCCTCCATGATCAGCGCGGATTCGAGCCGACCGAGGCCGATCCCGCCGCTTTCCTCGGAGACGTAGATCGCGCCGAAGCCGAGCTCGGCCGCGGCCTTCACCGTCTCACGCGGGAAGATGTGCTTCTCGTCCCACTCGGCGGCGTACGGGGTGATCGCGTCCGCGGTGAACTTGCGTGCCATCTCCTGGATCGCGCGCTGGTCTTCGTTGAGATCGAACTGGTCCATCATCCCCTCTTTGTCATTCGCCGATTGAACGCAGCCCCGCGCCGTGCGATCCGATGCCGCACAACCGGGGGAAGTTCACCGCATGAAACTTCGTCTTTTGCTCGTCGCGCCGCTGTTTCTGCCCGGCGCCTGCGCCACGCCCGCAACGCTCAACAGCCTTGCCGTCGGCATCTGCGAAAAACAGGAAGGGTGCCACGTGCGCGACCAGTCGCCGCGTCATGGCTCTCAGCAACAACGCGCGGTCGAGGACGTGATCGAGGGCCGGCAGGAGCCGATGTAGCGGTTCGCTCATTCCGCCTCGCCCAATACGCGGCGGCGGAAGAGCGGGTTGGCGATCTTGAGGTCGTTGCGCTCATACCAGCGCGGTGCGGGCAGGCCTTTTTCCCAGGCCAGCGCCTCGGTCAGCGTGCCCTGCGCGAACGGCGTGTCGGGCCGCAGCAGGCGGACCGGATCGGCATAGGCAGCGTCGGCGGTCACGATCTCCCACCCCTTCGCCCGGAGCGCGGCGACCAGATCGTCGACGAACAATGCCGCGATGTCGGTCTCATGCAGCAGCATCACATGGGCGGGCGAGCGGCCCAGTACCTTCACCGCCAGCGCGTCATAATATTCCGCCGCCTCGACATGGCTTTCGACATAGAGGTCGCGCAGCGCCTTCATGTCGATCGTCTTGCCGGCCTTCTTCGCGGCGATCGCCAGTCCCTCGATATTCCAGTCCGACGCCTCGGCGGTGACATAGCCGTTGGCCAGGCCGCGGCGTTCGAGGCCCGCGCGCACCGCGTCGCGCTTCGCCTTGTCCTTGCCGCCCTCGTCGAGGAACGGAAAGCGGAACCAGGCCCGGTAGCCGGGCCGCCCCTTGAGCCAGGTTTCGGCCCGGTCGAGATCGGCGAGATACTCTTCCGCCGTCATTCCGCTCAGCCGCTGGTGCGCGAAGCTGTGGTTGGCGATGACGTGGCCGGACGCGACATAACGCGCGATGTTCGCCGCGCCGTTGCCGGTGCCGGGCTGTTGCAGATTGCCGACGGTGACGAACAATACGGCCTGCTTCACCTTGGCCTTGCGGAGTGCCCGAACCAGCATCTTCGCCCGTGCGTCCGGCGTCAGGAAAGCACCCGCGTGCCGGGGCGCATCGTCGAAGCTGAGCGCGATCCGCTTCTGCGCCGCGGCGGGGGCGAGCGTCAGCAGCAATCCGCAAAGCGCCGCGATCCATTTCATGCGTCTTGCCTCATCTGCGGATTGCGGGTCGGGATTCGCACTCCTAGCATCGTTGCGACTGAAACGAGAGGACGCCGATGCTCACCACGCTGCTGATCGCCGCCGCCGCGCAGGCCAGCTTCATCGCGACGCTCGAGCGCCATGTCGCCGCCATCCCGAGGCGCGACTATGCGGAGATCGAGGCGACGATCACGAAGGGGGACCGGCTCGAGCTGATCCTGCCCAATGGCAAGCGCATGACCACGCGGGCCGAATTCCTCGCCTTCCACCGCGAATTCTTTGCGGACAAGGGCTGGTCGATGCGCTTCGAACGCCAGTCGCTGATCGAGGGCAAGGACATCGCGGTCGCCACCTACCGGACGTATTTTTCCTCGTCCGACGACGGCAAGCCGGTCAACACCAGCAGCTGGCTTACGCTCACCTTCCACAAGGAAGGCGGCGAATGGCGGCTGGTGCACGACCAGAATACGCGCATTCCGGCAAGCTGACGCGCGCGGCACGCGTCACCCCATCGTCGGGATGACGAACGCGTTGCCGCCGTCGGGCGAGCCGTCCGGCCAACGCTGGGTGACCGTCTTCACCTTGGTGAAGAACTTGATGCCTTCCATGCCGTGCTGGTTGGTGTCGCCGAATGCCGAGCGCTTCCAGCCGCCGAAGGTGTGATAGGCGACCGGCACCGGGATCGGCACGTTGATGCCGACCATGCCGACATTGACGCGCGCTGCGAATTCGCGCGCGGCATGGCCGTTGCGGGTGAAGATCGCGACGCCGTTGCCGTACTGATGGTCGCTGGGCAGGCGCAGCGCGGTCTCGAAATCGGGCGCGCGGACGATCTGGAGCACCGGACCGAAGATCTCTTCCTGATAGCTCCGCATCTGCGGGGTCACGCGGTCGAACAGGCTCGGGCCGATGAAGAAGCCCTGCTCATGTCCCTGAAGCGCAAAACCGCGGCCGTCGACGACCAGTTCGGCGCCCTCGTCGACGCCCATCTGGATGTAGCTTTCGATCTTGGCGCGGTGCGCGGCGGTGACCACCGGACCATAATGCGCCTCGGCATCGGTCGAGACGCCGACGCGCAGGGCTTCGATCGCGGGCAGCAGCTTGGCGCGCAGCGCCTCGGCGGTCTTGTCGCCAACCGGCACGACCACGGGGAGTGCCATGCAGCGCTCGCCCGCCGAGCCGAAGGCGGCACCGGCGAGGTCGTTGACCACCTGGTCGAGATCGGCGTCGGGCATGACGATGCCGTGGTTCTTGGCGCCGCCCATCGCCTGGACGCGCTTCCCGGCCTCGACGCCGCGGCGATAGACATAATGCGCGATGTCGGACGAACCGACAAAGCTCACCGCCTTGATCTCGGGGTGGTCGAGGATCGCGTCGACCATCTCCTTGTCGCCCTGCACGACCTGAAGCACGCCTTCGGGCAGCCCGGCCTCGAGCATCAGCTCGGCGAGGCGCACGGGGACGCTGGGATCGCGCTCCGAGGGTTTCAGGATGAAGGCGTTGCCGCAGGCGATGGCGACGCCGAACATCCACATCGGGATCATCGCCGGGAAGTTGAACGGGGTGATCCCCGCGACCACGCCCAGCGGCATGCGCATCGAATAGACGTCGATGCCGGGCCCCGCGCCCTGGGTATACTCGCCCTTCAGCGCATGGGGGATGCCACAGGCGAACTCGATCACCTCAAGCCCGCGCTGGATGTCGCCGCGCGAGTCAGCGATCACCTTGCCATGTTCGGAGCTGAGCAGATGCGCCAGCTCGTCCATGTTCTTTTCGATCAGCGCCTTGAAGTTGAACATGACGCGGGCGCGACGCTGGGGGTTGGTCGCAGCCCAGCCGATCTGCGCCCGGACCGCATTGGCCATCGCGGCGTCGAGATCGGCCTGCGCGCCGAGCGTCACCTGTGCCTGCACGGCGCCCGTATTGGGATCGAACACATCCGACCGGCGTGTGCCCGTCCCGGCCGTCGCCGCATTGCCGATGAAGTGCGAAATCTCGCGGACCGCCGTCGCCATTTGAACCTCTCCAAGTCCTTCACCGTCATCCCCGCAGGCGGGGATCCATTCTGGCTGGTGTCGCGAAAAGCCGAAACATTTCAGACAATGGATTCCCGCCTGCGCGGGAATGACGAACCAAGGACTTTCTGCACCCGCGCCCGCTTCGCGGGCAACCCATCGACATGCAGGTAGAAGCTGCATATTTGCAGTCCATGGACTGGAGCGACCTTCCCGTATTCCTCGCGATTGCCCGCACCGGGCAGCTGGCCAAGGCTGCGCAGGCGCTGGAGATCGACGCCACGACGGCTGGCCGCCGCCTGCGCCGGCTGGAACAGGCGCTGGGCGAGCGGTTGTTCGAGCAGGGACCGGACGGCCAGTCGCTGACCGCCGCGGGCGAACGGCTTCTCACCCATGCGCGTGCGATGGAGCGGGCCGCTACCGCGATCGGCAGCCGCGATCCGGATGGTCCGGTACGCGGGACGATCCGGGTCAGCGTGTCGGAAGGCTTTGGCACCTGGTTCGTCAGCCGCCATCTGGGCGAGTTGGCCGACGCGCATCCGGGTCTTGCAGTCGACCTGATCGCGACGAGCGGTTTCCTCAACCCCACGCGGCGCGAGACCGATGTCGCGGTGCTGCTCGCCCGTCCCCGCCGTGGTCCGCTGCTCACCCGCAAGCTCGCCGACTATGGCCTGCGGCTCTACGCCGCACACGACTATCTCGCCCGCAGCGCGCCGCTGACCACGCCCGACCAACTGCGCGACCACCGCCTGATCGGCTATGTCCCCGACATCCTCTATGCGCCCGAGCTGCGCTATCTCGACGAGGTGCCGGGCGCACCCGAACCGCAACTGCGCTCGTCGAGCATCAACGCGCAGTATCGGATGACGACGGCGGGCGCCGGCATCGCCGTGCTGCCCTGCTTCATCGGCGACGCCGATCGCAAGCTGACGCGGGTGCTTCCCGAAATCCGTATCAGGCGCAGCTTCTGGCTGGTGACGCATGAAGAGACCCGCCACTTCCCGCATGTCTCGGCCTTTGCCGACTGGCTTACCGCCCTCACCGGGCATCGTCGCGCCGAACTGGAAGGTTAACCGCAAAAGCCGCGAAAAACCGCCATTTGTCTTCAAACTGTCACGCCCGGATAACATCGCATTTACCGCTTTGTCCCTAGGTGGACGGCATGTTTCTTCCGTCCGCCGACCTCGCCGATCTGCCCCAGCCCGCAACCGCGCGCGGCTGGCTGACCCCGATCGAGCGCGACCCGCCATTCCTGCGCCAGACCGACACGCTGTTCACCGCGATCGACCTGTTTCAGACCAACATGGACCTACGCATGCTCCCGGTGGTCGATAGCGGGCATCACGCTGTGGGGGCGGTGTTCGAAAAGGATGTGCGCCGCCTCCTCCTCAACCCGTTCGGCCACGCGCTGATGCGCAACCCCGCCTATGGCAACGGCCTTGCCGCCCATATTCGTACCTGCCCGACGGCCGAGGTCGATCAGGATCCCGGCGCGCTGATCGAGGCCTATCGCGCCGCCAATGGCGCCGAGGGTATGATCGTCACGCATCATGGGCGGCTGTTTGCCGTGGTCGCCAACCGCCGCGTGGTCCATCTCGCCCTTCAGCGCGAACTCAACGCCGCGAATATGCGGGTCGAGCGCGCACAGCGGATCGAAGCCGCCACCACGCGGTTCGAGCGGCAGGTCGCCGGCCTTGCCCGCGCGCTCACCGATCTTGCGCGCTTCATCGCCAGCAATGCGAAGGAAACCGAGACGCGCGCATCCGATACCGGCGACCGCGCGGCGGCCGTCGCCGCCGCCGCGGGCCAGACCAGCGCATCCATGCGCGACATCGCCGATCGCGGACGCCTGCTCGCGGGCGCCTTTGTCGCGATCAACAGCGATACCTTGCGGGCAAAGACCGCTGCGGCGGAAGCGGTCGCGCTGGTCGGCGCCGGCAGCGCGCGGATGGACGGCCTGATGCACTCGGCCCAGTCGATCGACGCCGTGATCGGCCTGATCGGCGAAATCGCCAAGCAGGTGAATTTGCTGGCGCTCAACGCGACGATCGAAGCCGCGCGCGCGGGTGAAGCAGGACGTGGCTTCACCGTCGTCGCCAACGAGGTGAAGATCCTGGCGACGCAGGCCGGGCTCGCCGCCAAACGCATCACCGCACATGTCGAGGAGATCCGCGGCGGCATCGTCCAGGTGGCAGATGGCCATGCGCAGGTCGAAGCAGCGATCGCCGCGATGGCGCGCCTGTCCGATACGGTCGAGGACGCGGTGGGCACCCAGCGCGACACGACCAGCCTGATTGCGCTCACCGTCGAGGAAGCGGTTGCGGCGGGCACGCTGATCCATGGCGATGTCGAGGCGATCGGCGCTACCGCACGATCGGCGTCGAGCAGCGCGGGCGAGATGGGCGGGCTGGCCGGCCGCATCCGCGCCGAGGCGGATGCGCTGGGCAATACGGTCAACGCGTTCCTGGCGGAACTGCGCGCCGCCTAGGCGTCCAGCGCTTCCCCGATCACCGTATAGACGCGAGCAAGATCCTCGTCGGAAATGCAATAGGGCGGCATCACATAGACGGTGTTGCCGAGCGGGCGCAGCAGCACGTTGCGCTCGCGGAAATAGCTCATCAGCCGCGGCCCGACGACCGAGAGATATGCACCCTGCGGCGCCTCCACTTCCATCGCAACGATGGTGCCCAATTGCCTGAGGTTGTTGACCTTCCCCGACAGCGCACGGCTGTAGTTGCGCTGTCGATGCGCCAGATGGGCGATGCGTTCCATCACCGGTTCCTCGCGCCAGATCGCCAGGTTCGCGGCGGCAGCGGCGCAGGCGATCGGATTGGCGGTATAGCTCGACGAGTGGAAGAACATCTTCGCGCGGTCCTTCGACCGGTGCGATTCGAAGATCTCCGGCGTCGCCATCGTCACGGCCAGCGGCAGCGATCCCCCGGTGAGCCCCTTGGACAGGCACAGCAGGTCGGGCACGACCGAGGCCTGCTCGCATGCCAGCAGCGTGCCGGTGCGGCCCCAGCCGGTCATCACCTCGTCCGCGATGAACAGCACACCGTGCGCGGTGCAGATGTCGCGCATCGCCCGTAACACGCCCGGCGCATACATCTTCATACCGCCGGCGCCCAGCACCAGCGGCTCGACGATCATCGCCGCGGGCGGCGGCGACTGTGCGCAAAGCTGCTCGAGCGCATCGAGCGCGCGATACTCACCCGCACCCTCCGGAAACGGGACGGTGTCGACGTCGAACAGCAGTGGCGCGTAGCTCCGGTTGAACACGCCGCGCGCGCCGACCGACATGCCCCCGATCGTATCGCCGTGATAGCTGCCCTGCATCACCACGATACGATGCCGCGGCTCGCCGCGATTGGCGAAATGGCCAAGCGCCATCTTGATCGCCACTTCGACGCTGGTCGATCCGCTATCGGAGAAGAAGACATGGTCGAGCGGACGCGGCATCATCGCCACCAGATCGCGTGCGACCGTCTCGGCCGGTTCGTGCGTCCAGCCCGCGAAGATCAACTGGTCGAGCTTCTCCGCCTGCTCGCGGATCGCCGCCACGATGCGCGGATTGGAATGCCCGTGCGTCGTCACCCACCAGGACGAGATCGCATCGATCACGCGGCGCCCGTCCGCTGTATGGAGCGCCGCGCCCTCGGCATGCGTCACCAGCGGCACCGGCTCGTTCAAGCCATGCTGCGTGAAGGGATGCCAGACGGGCGACTTCTTCATGCAAGCCCCGTCAGATCGAGCGTCTCCGCCGCGGCACGCAACGATTCCGGCGTCAGCGGGTCGAGCGTCGGGATCCGCCCCAGCGACCGCACCTTGCCCATCGCACAGATCGTCGCCTCGCTGTCCGGCATCGCATTCCCCGAGAAGAGCACGCCGCCTACCCATATTGAGCGCGCGCGCAAAGCCTCGATCGTCAGCAAAGAATGGTTAATGGTTCCAAGCGTCGTGCGCGCGACCACGACCACCGGCAGCTCCCAGCGCGCGAAGAGGTCGGCATAGACCAGTTCGCGGGTCAGCGGCACCAGCGCCCCGCCCGCGCCTTCGATCACCAATCGGCCAGGCGGGGGTGTCAGCCGCTCCGGATCGATCCTCACGCCGTCGATCTCGGCGGCGCGGTGCGGCGAGCAGGGGGTGTTGAGCCGATAGGCCTCGGGCAACACCTCGACCCCGGCGAGCCGCGCGACGGCCTCACTGTCGGTCTCCTCGTCCAGCCCCGCCTGGACCGGCTTCCAATATGCGGCGCCCAGCCGCAGCGCGAGCGCGGCGGCGGCCACGGTCTTGCCGATCCCCGTATCCGTTCCGGTGACAACGATCATGCGAGCGCTTCCGCAAGCCGGTCGATATCCCCCTGCGTCACGTTGAGCGTCAGCGAGATGCGCAGCCGCGCCGTTCCTGCTGGCACGGTCGGCGGACGGATACCCCGCACGTCGAACCCCTTCGCCTGCACCGCCGACGCGCGCGCCATCGTCTCGGCATCGCCCCCGACAATCAGCGGTAGCAGCTGCGACCCCGTCGCAGTCACGCCCAGCGGCGACAACACACGCTCCGCATGCGCGATCAGCCAGTGCAGCGTCTCGCGCCGCGCCGGTTCGTCCGCCACGATCCGCAACGCCTCCCGCACCGCCGCCGCCATCAGCGGCGAGGGCGCGGTCGAGAAGATGAAGGGCCGCGCGCGATTGACGAGGAAGTCGATGAAGACCTGCGGGCCGCACACCAGCGCACCCTCACACCCCAATGCCTTGCCGCAGGTGTGCAGCGTGATGACGTTGGGCTGGCCTTCCAGCGTTGCGGCGAGGCCACGGCCGCCAGTGCCCCAGACACCGGTCGCGTGCGCCTCATCGACGATCAGCATGGCATCGTGCCGCGCTGCAACTTCGGCAAGGGCGGCGATCGGCGCGCGGTCGCCGTCCATCGAATAGAGGCTCTCGACCGCGATCCACGGCGTGCCCTTTCCGCCCTGCCCGCGCCATGCCGCGATGGCGTCGTCCACCGCCTGCGCATCGTTATGCGCCGCCGCTACCGACGGCGCGCGCGACAGCTTCATGCCGTCATGCGCACTGGCGTGGATCAGCGCGTCGTAGACGATGATGTCGGCGGGTTGCGGCAACGCCGCGAGCAGCGCCACGTTCGCGGCGAAGCCGGTCGCGAAATACAGCGCCGCCTCGCTGCCGAACATCGCCGCGGCGTCAGCCTCGAGCGCCGCGATCTCGGGATCGTTGCCACGCAGCAGCCGCGATCCCCCCGATCCGACCGCGACGCCACGGGCCAACGCCGCCGCGACGGCATCGCGCAGCCTTTGGTCGCTGGCGAGTCCAAGATAATCGTTGGACGCGAAATCGATTCCCGCGCGCGGGGTCAGCGCCCGATAGCGGCCCGCCTCGTGCAGCCGCTCGAGATCGCCGCGATGGAATTCCCCGCTCACGCCAGCCCGGCGCGCTTCAGCAATGCCTCGGCCTGTTTGAGGTGGGGGGCGTCGATCATCTTGCCATCGAGCTGGAGCGCGCCCGCCTCCGGGTTCGCGGCGAACGCCGCGACGACGCGCCGGGCATGCGCCACCGCCTCTTCGGACGGGGTGAAGGCAGCGTTGATGATCTCGATCTGCGCCGGATGGATCGCCATCATACCCGTGAACCCGTCGCGCATCGCCCGCGCGCAATAGGCCTTGAGCCCGTCGAGGTTGCGGAAATCGGGATAGACGGTCTCGATCGCCCGCACGCTCGCAGCATGCGCGCCAAACAGGGTCAGCGCACGGATCATCTCATAGGGCGGAGTATAGCTCCCGTCCTTCTCGCGCGAGGAGACAGCGCCGATCGCCGCAGGCAGATCCTCCGCCCCCCAGGTGATCCCGGCCAGCCGCGGCGAGCAGCCGGCATAGCTGCCAAGGCCGAACACCGCCGCCGGGGTCTCGGTCGCGATCGGCAGGATGCGCGCCGCGATCCCGCCCAGCATGGCATCGAGCGAGGCGACGTCCGCACCGTTCTCCGCCTTGGGCAGGACGATTCCGTCCGCGCCATGGGCGGCGGCAAGGTCGTCCTGCGTCATCCCCGAATCGAGCGGATTGATCCGCACCCACAGGCTCACCTCGCTGCGGGTCTCGGCGAGGAACTTCGCCACGGCTTGCCGCGCGGCGCCCTTGTTCGCCGCCGTCACCGAATCCTCGAGATCGAGGATCAGTGCGTCGGCGCCGCTTGCCAACGCCTTCTCCATCCGGTCGGGCCGGTCACCGGGAACGAACAGCATGGAACGCAGCTTCATGGGACACCTCTCTCGCGCTGCCCCATGCCGCTGGATCGCCGCGCGAACAAGAAGGGACTTGAACCCGGCACCGTCCACGTCATATGGCAGCGCTCACCCGGGCGGGTGTAGCTCAATGGTAGAGCAGAAGCTTCCCAAGCTTACGACGAGGGTTCGATTCCCTTCACCCGCTCCAGGACAACCCTTACAATTCAACGATTTGATCGCCAAGCCGCTCGGCTTCGGCGTGGTCGTGCGTGACGATCAGGATCGGAAGCCCGGATTCGTCGCGAAGCCGTTCGATCACCAGCATGACCTCTTCTCGCCGCGCACGGTCGAGCGAGGACAGCGGCTCGTCGAGCAGTAGGAACCGCGGCCTGGCCAGCAACGCCCGGCCGATCGCCACCCGGCGCGCCTCACCGCCGGAAAGCGAACGCGGCCAACGGTCGAGCAGATGCGCGATGCCGAACCGCTCAGCCAGCGCGTCAAGCTGCAAGAGATCGTTCCCGGCGCCGTAGAGCAGGTTCGCCCGCACGGTGAGATGCGGGAACAGCCGCGCGTCCTGAAACACGTAGCCGGCACGCCGCCGCTCGGGCGGCACATCCTCGCCGGTCGCCGCATCGAACAGCGTCTCGCCGCCGACGCGAACATGCCCGGTATCGGGCGACAGCAGCCCCGCAACCATGTCGAGCACACTGGTCTTGCCCACGCCCGAAGGCCCGAACAGCACCGTGATCCCGTCGGCGCCCTCGATCCGGCAGCTCACCTGGACATCGCCCCGGCGCTTCTCGATCGCGATGTCAAAGGACATGGACGCCTCGCCCCGCGCGTCGTGCGAGCAGCTCCGACCCCACTAGCGCCACCAGCGACAGCGCGACCGAGATCAGCGCCAACCGCAGCACCTGCGCTTCGCCGTCGGGGGTCTGGAGCGCGGCATAGATGGCGAGCGGCAAGGTCTGGGTCTCACCGGGCACGTTGGAAACAAAAGTGATCGTCGCGCCGAATTCGCCGAGCGCGCGGGCAAATCCCAGCACCGCCGCCGCCAGTACGCCGGGCAGGCTCAACGGCAGCGTGATGGTCCGGAACACCCGCATCCTGCCGGCCCCCAGAGTCCGCGCGGCATCCTCGTATCGCCGGTCCACCGCCTCGATCGAAAGCCGCATCGCGCGGACCATCAGCGGCAGCGCCATCACGCCCGCCGCGATCGCCGCGCCGGTCCAGCGAAACATCACGCTGACCCCGAACCAGCGCTCAAGCCAGCCACCAACCGGCCCGGCCGGCGCAAAGGCGAGCAGCAGCAGCCAGCCCGTCACCACCGGCGGTACGACGAGCGGGAGGTGCACCAGCGCATCGATCAGCACTTTGCCCCGAAAGCGCACGCGGGCGAGCAGCCAGGCCAGTGCAAAGGCGACGGGCAAGGCGACGATGGTCGCGACCAGCCCGACCTTGAGCGACAGCGCGACGACCGGCCAGATGCCGCCCTCCAGCATCAGCGCCGGGAAAAGCCGTAGCGGGTAAAGATCGCGCGCCCTTCGGACGACAGCAGGAAGCGGCGGAACCCCTCCGCCTCAGGATGCGAAGATGTCCGCAGCCGCGCGAGCGGATAGACGATCGGCGGGTGGCTCGATGCCGGAAACACCCCCGCCACCCGCACCCGCGTCGAAGCGCGCGCGTCGGTCGCGTAGACGATGCCATAGGGTGCGGCGCCGCGCTCGACCAATGCCAGGGCCGCACGGACATTCTCGGCACGCACCAGTTGCGGCGCGGCGGCATCCCATAGCTTGAGCTTGCGCAGCGCCGCCTCGGCATAACGCCCCGCAGGCACCGACGCCGGATCGGCCACCGCGATCCTGCCGCGCAGCATCGCCGCCAGCGGACGGCGTTCGACTGGCCCGCTCGACCGCGCCACCAGCACCAGCCGGTTGCCGAGAAACGGCGCGCGTGTTCCCGGCGCAAGCATCGAACGCTGCGCGAGGAAATCCATCCACTCCATATCCGCCGACACGAACAGGTCGGCCCGCGCCCCCGCCGCCGCCTGCCGCGCCAGGACGGAAGACGCGGCGAACGACAACACGGGCCGCGCATGCCCGCGCTTCGCCCAGGCATCGGCCGCCGCGGTCATCGATTCCTGCAAGCTCGCCGCCGCCAGCACCAGCGGCCCCTCGCCGCGCTGCGCCGCCGCCGGAAATGCCGCGAGGCCAAGCGCAACCCCGATCAGCCAGCGGCGCGCGACGATCATCGGCGCTATTCCACCGTCACCGACTTGGCGAGGTTGCGCGGCTGATCGACATCGGTGCCCTTGGCCACCGCGACATGATAAGCGAGCAACTGCACCGGCACCGCATAGACGATCGGCGCGATCAGCGGATGGACCTTGGGCATGGTGATCGTCGCGATACATCCCTCGCCCGCCGCCTCGATCCCGTCATAGTCGCTGATCAGCACGACCTTGCCGCCACGTGCCTGCACTTCCTGCATGTTGCTGACGGTCTTCTCGAACAGCGGCCCCGACGGCGCGATCACGATCACCGGCACATTCTCGTCGATCAGCGCGATGGGCCCGTGCTTCATCTCGCCCGCAGCATAGCCTTCGGCGTGGATATAGCTGATTTCCTTGAGCTTGAGCGCACCTTCCAGCGCCAGCGGATAATCGGTCCCGCGCCCCAGATAGAGCACGTCGCGCGCACCGGCGACGGCGCCCGCCATCGCCTCGATCGCCTCGTCATAGGCGAGCGCGGCGTTGAGCGCTGCCGGCGCTTCCGAGAGATGCCGGACGATTTCCTTCTCCTCGGCCGCATCCATCCGCCCCTTCGCCTTGGCGAGGTTGGCGGCGAGTGCGGCGAGCACCGCGAGCTGGCAGGTGAACGCCTTGGTCGATGCGACACCGATCTCCGGCCCGGCATGGGTAGGCAGCAGCAGGTCGGCCTCGCGCGCCATCGTGCTGGTCGGCACGTTGACCACCGCGGCGATCGTCTGACCCTCCGCCTTGGCGTGACGCAGCGCGGCGAGCGTGTCGGCGGTCTCGCCCGACTGGCTGATGACGATCATCAGCCCGCCATCCTCCATCACCGGCGCGCGGTAACGGAATTCGGACGCGACATCGATATCGACCGCGACGCGCGCGAACTGCTCGAACCAGTATTTGGCGACCATTCCGGCATAATAGCTGGTGCCGCACGCCACGATCGTCACGCGCTTGATCGACGACAGGTCGAAATCGGGGATCGGCAGCGTCACCTCATCCTCGAACCGCTGGAGATAGCCGCGCAACGTCTGCGCCACGACGATCGGCTGCTCGTAAATCTCCTTCGCCATGAAGTGGCGGTGGTTGCCCTTGTCGATCAGTTGGCCCGAGGCGCCCGAATTGACGATGGGGCGCTCGACCGGATTGTTGTCGACGTCATAGACCTGCACGCCCGAGCGGGTCAGCACGACCCAGTCGCCCTCCTCCAGATAGGAGATACGCTGGGTCAGCGGCGCCAACGCCAGCGCGTCCGAGCCGAGATAGGTCTCGCCCTCGCCATAGCCCACGACCAGCGGCGAGCCGAGCCGCGCGCCGATCAGCATGTCGGGATGCTGGCGGAACAGGATGGCGAGCGCGAACGCACCGTGCAGCCGCGGCAGAACGCCCCTCACCGCTTCGACCGGATCGACCCCGGCCTCGACCTGTTCGCTCACCAGATGCGCGACGATCTCCGTGTCGGTCTCACTCTCCAGCTTGCGCCCGCGCGCAAGCAGTTCCTCGCGCAGCGGCTTGAAATTCTCGATGATGCCGTTGTGGACCAGCGCGACTTCACCGGTTGCGTGCGGATGCGCGTTGTTGGTGGTCGGGCCGCCATGCGTCGCCCAGCGCGTGTGCGCGATGCCGACATGACCGGGCAACGGATCGGCCGCCAGCTCGCGACCCAGGTTGATCAGCTTGCCCGATGCCCGGCGGCGATCGATCGCGCCGTCGACGATCGTCGCAATGCCCGCCGAGTCATAGCCGCGATATTCGAGGCGCTTGAGGCCATCGAGCAGCCGGTCGGCAACATCGTCATTGCCCAGGATTCCGACGATTCCACACATTTCAGTTCATCCCCAGCCGCGTCAGTGCGGAAAATTGGTATCGACGAAAAATCGCGTGAATTCCGCCGGATCGGGCTCGCGCCCGTTCGCGGCAACGAACCGGGCATGGCCGCTCTCCCACACCTCGCGGATCGCCTTCCCCATGCCCTCGGGAAACTGCATCCGCGCCACCACGATCTCGCGCCAGTCCCCCTGCTCGCCGAAGATCTCACGGAACTTCGGCGTCATCTCCGTCAGTTGGGCATCCTGCTCCTGGTCGAGATGCCCGATCGCGTCGAGTACATAGCAATCGACCAGCCGCAGGAAGGGCTTGCCTTCGTAACGCTCGTTCATTTCGCCTCCTTGCGCGCTGCCATCATCGCGCGAAACCGTTTCGCCCACCCGGGCTTGGACACCTGATCGGGCCGAACAAGGGCAAGCGCGTCGGCTTCGACATCCCGGGTCAGTACAGACCCTGCCGCCACGATTGCGCCGTCCCCGACCGATACCGGCGCGACGAGCGCACTGTTCGATCCGATGAACGCACCCGTGCCGATCCGGGTCTTGTACTTGAAGAAGCCATCATAATTGCAGGTGATCGTGCCCGCGCCGATGTTCGCGCCTGCGCCAACCTCGGCATCGCCCAGATAGGTGAGGTGATTGGCCTTCGCACCCTTGCCCAGCACGACTTTCTTGGTCTCGACGAAATTGCCGATCTTGGCCTTCTCGCCGACGACCGTGCCGGGGCGCAGCCGGGCATAGGGGCCGATCTCTGCGCCGGTCGCGATGGTCGCGCCCTCGATATGGCTGAAAGCGCGGATGTTGACGCCATCCGCCACCGAAACGCCGGGGCCGAACACCACATTCGGCTCGATCAGGACGTCGCGGCCCAGCACGGTGTCATAGGCGAACCACACCGTCTCCGGCGCAGTCAGCGTCGCGCCATCGACCATCGCCCGCGCGCGCCGCGCATGCTGCCACTCGGCCTCCATCGCCGCCAGCTCGCCGCGGCTATTGACCCCGGCCACTTCGGCGGCATCGGTCTCGATCACCGCAGCGCCGCGTGCATGGGCGCCAGCAAGCTCGACGATGTCGGGCAGATAATATTCACCCGCGGCATTGTCGTTGCCGACGCGCGCCAGCAGGGCGAACAGGTCCGCCGAGCGCGCCGCCATCAACCCCGAATTGCACAGCGTTACCGTACGCTCTTCGGGCGACGCGTCCTTGTATTCGACGATCCTGGCGATGCGGCCGTCGCCATCGACGATGACCCGGCCGTAAGCGGCGGGATCGGCAGGCCGAAAGCCGAGCACGACCACGCTCGGCGCATCGGGCGCGTGCAGCCGCGCGATCATCCGCCGCATCGTCTCTTCGGTCACCCGGGGGACATCGCCGTAGAGAACCAGCACGTCGCCGTCGAAACCCGCCAGCGCCGCCTCGGCCTGCAGAACGGCGTGTCCGGTCCCCAACTGCTCGGCCTGATGCGCGCTGACCACGCCGTGCGGCGCCACCGCCGCCTCGACCTGCTCGCGCCGCGCACCGACCACCACCACCGTCTTCGCGGGCGACAGGCTCGCGACGGTGTCGACCAGATGCAGCAGCATCGGCCGCCCGGCGATCGGGTGCAGAACCTTGTGAAGATCCGACTTCATCCGGGTGCCGCTGCCCGCGGCAAGGATGACGGCGGCGATGGGTGATGTGGTCATGATCGAAATCGGCCTCCCGTCACGCGGCCCTGCCACGATCATCTTGCTATTTCCATAGCGTGGCGGGCATTTGCCGCGACATGACCAATTTCCCCTTCGACATCGTCGGCTTCGACCTCGACGGCACGCTGTTCGACACCAGCGCCGACCTTGCCGCCGCGACCAATCATGCGCTCGCGCTGGCGGATCGGCCCGCGCTTTCCCTCGATACGGTCAAGTCGATGCTCGGCCGGGGCGCCAAGCATATGCTCGAACAGGGGCTCGAAGCTTCGGGCGGGTATGACGCCGACACGATGGCGCGCGTCTATCCCGCGCTGCTCGATTACTATGATGCCAATCTGACGCGCGGCACCGTAGCCTTTCCCGGATTGATGGCCGCGCTCGACGAGCTCGACTCGCGCGGAGTGAAGATCGCGATCGTCACCAACAAGTTCGAACGCTTTGCGGTGAAGCTGGTGGCACAGCTCGGTCTCGATCATCGCTTCGTCTGCGTGATCGGCGGCGACACGATGGGCAAGGGCAACGCCAAGCCCTCCGCCGCGCCGATCCTCGAGATGATCGCACGCTGTGGTGGCGGGCATGCGGCGTTCGTCGGCGATTCGATCTACGACATCCTCGCTGCGAAGAACGCCGGTATCCCGAGCATCGCCGTCAGCTTCGGCTTCCTGATGCAGCCGGTCGAGGAACTGGGCGCCGACGCGGTGATCGACAGCTATGGCGAGCTTGTCCCGACGCTCATCCGGCTGGGCGATACCCCTTCCGCCACTTCGTCCACAAATGCCGCAACAGCATGAGCGGCGGCATGCGCAGCCAGTGCCCGCGCAGGTAGAAGGCCAGCTCGGTCGTCTTGCGCGTCGGCTGGCCCCAGCCGTCGCGAGCGAGCAGGCGTCGGACATAGATACGGTCTGCGAGTGTGAGCCGCGTACCCTCACCGAACAGATGGGCCGACAGCCTTAGCGCCCGCTCGACCTCGCGCGTCAGACCGTGCAGCGCAGCGCAGGCGGCGAGCTTCAGTTCGAACTCGACACTCCCGAACTCGTCGATCAGGCAACGGATATCCCACAGGTTGCGCAGGCCACCCTGCAGATCCCCATCGGCGAACAGATGCGCCGCGGCGTGGACCAGCATCCCTTCGGGCGGCAACACCGACAGACCGTTCTCCAGCGCCAGCCGACTGTCGATCAGCGCCACCGCATCGGGCGTGATCCGTGCGGTGAGCGGCAGGATCGTGTGGTGGACATCGATCATCCGGTCGCGCTCGCGATGGATCAACGGCGGCAGTTCGTGCATCCACCGGCGGTAATAATCGTCGTCATAGGGATCGGGCTTCACCCATTCCCATCCCGCCGCGATCAGCGCCGCCTCGGCCTCGTCGATCCGCTCGCGCGGGACCAGAATGTCGAGATCGCCGATCTGCCGCCCCTGTCCCGCCGACAGCCCCGCCGCGACGAACGCCGTGCCCTTGAGCAGTACGACGGGCATGCCTGTTCCGGTCAGCGCCCGCCGCGCCATCTCCGCTTCCCACAGCGCCACCAGCCGCCCTTGCTCGACGGTGGCGCGCGCATCTTCCAGCACGCGCCGCGCCGCATCCGGCATCGCCAGCCCCTGCACACGCCAGGCCAGGGTGCCGATCAGTTGCTCCGCCCGCGCCGCTGCGAGCAGCGCGGTCCAGCCGTTCGCGGCCAGTCCCTCGACCGACACGGGGTCGCGCAGCGACCGCGCGAGCAGTGCCCCGCTCATGCGAGTTCGCTCCACAGCCGCTCGACCGTCGCGATCGCGGTCTTGGTGTCGGGATAGTCGATCGCCCGTGCCGGAACGCCACGCACCAGGCCGGTGAGCGCATCGAAGCCCGACTCGCCCAGCGTGACATAGTTGGTCGACGCCTGTGTCAGCCGCACGAAACACTCGCTCGGAAACACTTCGCGCTCCGCCGCCTCGAACCCGAAGGACGGGAACAGCATCAGCGCGGGCGCCGCCGGCAGCTCCATCGCCGCGATCGACCGTGCATCGGGCACCAGATGCCGGATCGTCCCCTTGGGCGTCCCTTCGAGCAGCGGCCCCCAGCGCCCGCCCTTGGCCTCGTGCTCCATCACGCCGATCGCTTCGTTCTTGAGGCTGATCAGGCGCGGAAAGCCGTGGATCATGCCCGTCGCAGGATCGAGCAGGGCGAACTCGTCGCCCATCAGCCGCCAGCCGCGCGTCATCAGCAACGCCGCCAGCGTCGACTTGCCCGCACCCGACTCGCCGGTCATCAGCAGCGCCTTGCCATCGCGCTCGACCGCGGAGGCGTGGAGCAGCAGATAGCGGCGCTGCCCCAGCGCCATCTGCAGGTTCATCGCCATCTCGGCGGCGAGCAGCCCCTGCGCCAAGGGCAGCGGCGCGGCGTCGGGGATAACGAAATCGCCGCCGATCTGCACCGACGGCCGCAGCCAGCGCCGCCAGAAGCGCGCGGCGAACAGCCGCACGTTGAAGTCGGGGATGCCGTCCTGCGGCTGCGGGTAATCGCGATAGAGCTCGTCCAGCAGCGCGACCGGCGCGCGCCAGTCGCTCCCGACCCTGAACCCCACCGGGCCGATCCGCAGCATGGTCGAATGTCGCATCAGACCGCCTCGACCAACCCGGCCGCGACCAGTTCGTCGAGCCGTGCGGCAAGCGCTTCCCGATCCGGATCGATCAGGTCATGCGCCGCCGCCAGTGCCGCCAGCGTCTCGTCGAGCGTCAGCGGCTTCTCACCCAGTACCTCGAGCAGCTCGGGCACCGGCGAATCGACGACATGGGTGATGCCCGACGCGCGGTGATAGACCAAGGTCAGCACATCGAGCGGTACGATCCGGAGCGTCGCGGCGGGCGCGGCGCGGTAGCGGGTCACGGACGGCGCCTAGCCGCGCGGCATCTGGAGCGATGCGAAGCAGGTGAAACCGCTCGTCCCGCGCTGCAGGCGGCGGATATAGTTGGTGTAGGCGCGGCTCTGGTCATAGGTCGTGCCCGGCAAGTTCGCGCCGTTCATCGCCTTCTTGACTTCCTCGCCCCGGAAGGGCCGGACGGCCGGCGGGAACGCACCCTTGGTTCCCGGTGGCACGACCTTTCCATTGGCGTCGATATAGCTGCCCGCGCGGCCCGGATCGGGCACGGGAATCTCGCAATTGAGCACCGACCCGGCGGTCTGCGCCAGCGCCGGCTTGATCGACACGATCGCCGAGGCGCTCGCCGCGCCGAGCATCAGCGCGCGACGGCTCGGGCGCTCTGCCTTGCCGGCGTGCGGCACGCCATCCTCGGAATTGTCGTCGCCCATAGTCACTCCCTGCCACATCTGCCTTTCATAAAGGTGAATCCGGCGCAAGCGCGGAAGCGGTGGCGAACTGTCCCGGATGTGGGCTAGATGCCCGTTATGCTTGGGCTTTCCCGATCTCGCACTATCGTCGCGCTCTTCGCAGTACTCGCGACGGCGCTGGCCGTATGGCTCGCCGCGGGGATCGAGGCAGGCGGAATCGCGCTGGTCGGCGCCGCCGTCGCCGCGCTGATCGCCGCGCCGCCAGCCGAGCATGCCATGTCGGACGCGCTCCCGCCCACCCCCGCCGACAACAGCGTCGCCGACGCGATCGAAGCGATCTTCGAGCCGGTGCTACTTGTCGCCGACAACCGCGTGATCGCGGCCAACCAGGCCGCGCGGACGCTGCTGGGCGAGCATATCCTGAGCGAGGATGTGCGCGTCGCGATCCGCCATCCGGCCGCCGCCGAACGCCTGCTCAATGCCGAGGACGCCTCTGGCGCCCCGATCCAGCTGGTCGGACTTGGCGCGCGCGACCAGCATTGGGAGATGCGCGTGCGCAATCTGCCCGGCGGGCACCGCATCGTGCATCTGGGCGACCGCACCGGCAGCCATGCCGCCGATCGCATCCGCGTCGATTTCGTCGCCAATGCCAGCCACGAGTTGCGCACGCCGCTTGCCTCGATCCTCGGCTTCATCGAAACGCTGGAGGATGCCGCCGACGACCCGGAGACGCGCACCCGCTTCCTGCGCGTGATGGACAACGAGGCGCGCCGCATGCAGCGGCTGATCGACGACCTCATGTCGCTCTCGCGGATCGAGGCCGAAAAATATCGCGCACCCGACGATTCGGTCGATCTTCCCCAGTTGATCGACGAGGTGCAGGCCGAACTCTCCGCGCTGTCCCCCGATCGCGCCGCGGATATCGTGATCGACGCCGATCCCGTCGTTCCCGTCCGCGGCGATCGCGTCCAGCTGTCGCAGCTGCTCCACAATATCGTTGGCAACGCGATGAAATATGGCCGCGCGGGCAGCCCGGTTGCGGTCTCGCTGCGCAGCGCGGGCGAATCGATGGTCCGGCTGTCGGTCGTCGACGAGAGCGAGGGCATCGCACCCGAGCACCTCCCGCGCCTGACCGAGCGCTTCTACCGCGTCGATTCCAGCCGCAGCCGCGCCGCCGGCGGCACCGGCCTTGGCCTCGCCATCGTCAAGCATATCGTCGAGCGGCATCGCGGCCGGCTGGATATCGCCAGCACCGTCGGCACCGGTACGACAGTGACGATTCTGCTCCCGACCGCGCCGCATCCGGGGGCGGTGTCATCATAACGTAACGCAACTGCAACACAGGCCGCGACGGAACGGGACCGGCCGCCCGCCACCGAATCGCTTCGGCCGAGGGGATTACAGATGCGCAGCTTCACTCTGATCGCGCTCTCCGCGCTGGCGCTTGCCGGCTGCGACCGTCAGGCGACCCGGGACCAGATCAAGGTGGTCGGTTCCTCGACCGTCTATCCATTCACCACCGCCGTCGCCGAAGCCTTCGTCAACAAGAGCACCCAGGCCAAGGCGCCGGTGATCGAACAGGGCGGCACGGGTGCCGGCATGAAGCTGTTCTGCGGCGGCATCGGTGGCGCACATCCCGACATCGTCAACGCCTCGCGCCGCATCAAGAAGTCCGAATTCGAGCTGTGCCAGAAGAATGGCGTCACCGAGATCATGGAAATCCTGATCGGCAATGACGGCATCGCGCTCGCCGAATCGAACGCGGGTCCGAAGCTGGCGCTGAGCCGCAAGGACATCTACCTCGCGCTCGCCGCCAACCCGATGGGCAAGCCCAACACGGCAAAGACCTGGAAGGACGTCAACGCGTCGCTTCCGGCGATCCCGATCAAGGTGCTTGGCCCGCCCTCGACCAGTGGCACGCGCGACGCGTTCGCCGAGCTGATCCTGGAGAAGGGCTGCGAAGAGGCCAATCCCGAAGCGAAGGCGCTCAAGGATTCGGACAAGAACAAGTTCGAGAATCTCTGCCTGCTGATCCGTAGCGACGCCGCCTATGTCGACTCGGGCGAGAACGACAACCTCATCGTCCAGAAGCTGTCGACCGACCCCAACGCGCTCGGTATCTTCGGCTATTCCTATCTCGAAGAGAACGCCCAGCGCCTGCATGGCGTGCCGATCGACGGCGTGACCCCGACCTATGAAACGATCGCCGGCAACACCTATCCCGGTGCTCGCGCGCTCTACATCTACGTCAAGAAGCAGCATCTGAAGGCGGTGCCGGGGCTCAAGGAGTTCCTTGGCCAGTACGCGCAGATGTGGGCGCCCGACGGCCCGCTGGTGAAGCGTGGCCTGATCGCCAGCCCGCAGGCCGCACGCGACGCCGCAAGCAAGGTGATCGACCTTGGAACCACGCTCGACCCTGCGTCGCTGAAGTAAGGCCGGGACACACACGTGAACCCCTACGCGCTCCTCTTCCTCGTCGCGGGGCTGGGTGTCATCGCCTGGCTCACCGGCCGTGCGCGCGCCGCGCGGTTCGGTGCCGCCAGCAAGCACCGGCTCCACTCGCTTCCGGGGCAGCACGGCCTGTACGTCGCGATGTGGACGGTCATCCCCACGCTGATCTTCGTGATCGCCTGGGGCATCATCACGCCCAGTCTCGCCACCGATGCGGTGCTGAAGGCGCCGCAGGCGTTCGAACTGCCCGCCTTCGGGTATGAACGCGATGCGATCCTCAACGAAGTCCGCGCACGCGCCGCGGGTGCGGACTTCGGCTTCTACCCGCTCTCCGAGCTGCTCGCTCCGGTCTATGCTCAGGCGAGCCGTTTCTACGGCTGGCTCGGTACCGGCATCGCGCTCCTGCTTGCCTTTGCCGGCGGCGCCTTCGCCTATACCCGTGTGAAGGCGGATTTCCGCGCGCGCACCCGCGTCGAACGCTCGGTGATGCTCGCGCTGCTGGTGGCGTCGCTGATCGCGATCCTCACCACGCTCGGCATCTTCCTGTCGCTGCTGTTCGAATCGCTGCGCTTCTTCTCGATGGTGCCGATCACCGATTTCCTGTTCGGGACGCTGTGGAGCCCGCAGGTGATCGACCCGGCCGATCCGGGCGCGACCCTGGGCGCGGTGCCTTTGTTCTGGGGTACCTTCTTCATCGGCGCGGTGATCGCGATGCTGGTCGCGATCCCCTTCGGGCTGATGAGCGCGATCTACCTTACCCAGTACGCCCGCCCCGCGGTGCGCCAGTGGATGAAGCCGTTGCTCGAGATCCTCGCCGGCGTGCCGACCGTGGTCTATGGCTATTTCGCCGCGTTGACCGTCGGCCCGGCGATCCGCGATGTCGCGGTCTCGCTCGGCTTTACCTACGCCAGTTCCGAAAGCGCGCTGGCGGCGGGCCTCGTCATGGGCGTGATGATCATCCCCTTCGTCTCCTCGATGGCCGATGACTCCATCGCCGCCGTGCCGCGCGCGATGCGCGACGGCAGCCTGGCGATGGGCGCGACCACCAGCGAAACGATCCGCAAGGTGCTGCTCCCGGCAGCGCTGCCGGGCGTGGTCGCGGGCGTATTGCTCGCGGTCAGCCGCGCGATCGGCGAGACGATGATCGTGGTGATGGCCGCCAGCGGCGCCGCCAACATCACCCTCAACCCGATGGAAAGCGCGACCACCGTCACCAAGCAGATCGTCGACCTGCTGACCGGCGAGGCCGAGTTCGACAGCCCCAAGACCCTGGCCGCGTTCGCGCTGGGCCTGACGCTGTTCATGATCACCTTCCTCCTCAACATCGTCGCCCTGCGCGTCGTGAAGAAGTATCGCGAAGCATATGAGTGAGCTGAGCCACCGCGCACCCACCGACTGGAAGACGGATGCGATGCAGAAGCGCATCCGCAAGCGCTACCGTGCCGAACGCCGCTTTCGCGCGATCGGCATGGCCGCCGTCGTCATCTCGGCGTCGTTCCTGTTCTTCCTGCTCGCGACGATGATCGGCAACGGCGCCGCCGGGTTCATGCGGACCGAGGTTTCGCTGCCGATCGACTTCAAGTCGGCGCCGCTCGAAATCGACCGCGCGCAGCTTGCGACACGCGGCGCCGATCTGGCGCTTGCCGGCGCCGGTCTGGAAGATCGCGTGAAGACCGCCGCGACCGCCGCATTCGGTGCGAAGGGCGAGGATCTGATCGCCGGGAACGCCTGGACCGCGGTGCGCGACGCGATCAAGGAAGATCCGAATCTGCTCAGCCAGAGCGCGCATATCTGGGTGCCCGCATCGAGCGAGCTGGATGCCGCGGCCGATGGCGGCGGCGAACCGGAATTCCGCGCGCTCGTCCAGCAATTGCGTGAGCGCGGTGCGTTGCAGAGCGGCTTCAACGCCGCCTTCCTCAGCCGCGCGGACTCGACCGATCCCACTTCGGTGGGCATCTGGGGGGCGCTCAAGGGCTCGATCCTGACGATGCTCGTAACGCTGCTGATCGCCTTCCCGATCGGTGTGCTCTCGGCCGTGTATCTTGAGGAATATGCCCCCAAGAACCGCTGGACCGACCTGATCGAGGTGTCGATCAACAACCTCGCCGCCGTGCCCTCGATCATCTTCGGCCTGCTCGGGCTCGCGGTGTTCCTGGGCACCCTCGGCCTGCCGCGCTCGGCGCCCCTTGTGGGCGGCCTCACGCTGGCGCTGATGATCATGCCCGTGATCGTCATCGCCGGGCGCAACGCGATCAAGGCGGTGCCACCGTCGATCCGCGACGCCGCGCTCGGCATCGGCGCCAGCCGCATCCAGGTCGTGTTCCACCACGTCATCCCGCTCGCTCTGCCCGGCATCCTCACCGGCACGATCATCGGCATGGCCCGCGCGCTGGGTGAGACCGCACCGCTGCTGCTGATCGGCATGCGCGCCTTCATCGTCACGCCGCCGGGCGGCGTGTTCGATCCCGCTACCGTGCTGCCCGTCCAGATCTTCCTCTGGTCGGACGAGGTCAGCCGCGGCTTCATCGAGAAGACGAGCGCTGCAATCATCGTGCTGCTCGCGTTCCTGCTCGCGATGAACGCCCTCGCCATCTATCTTCGCAACAAATTCGAGACCCGCTGGTGATGACCGCAGTGATGACCCAATCCGATATCGCAGAAGCCGCCGACACCGTCGCGGCGCAAGCCGTCACCAAGATGTCGGCGCGCGGCGTCAACGTCTTCTATGGCGAGAAACAGGCGATCCGCGACGTGTCGATCGACGTCGACATGGATCATGTCACCGCCTTTATCGGCCCGTCGGGCTGCGGCAAGTCGACCTTCCTGCGCACGCTCAACCGCATGAACGACACCGTCGCCAGCGCGCGGGTCGAGGGTGAGATCACGCTCGACGGCGAGAATATCTACGACAAGTCGATGGACGTGGTGCAGCTGCGCGCGCGGGTCGGCATGGTGTTCCAGAAGCCGAACCCCTTCCCCAAGTCGATCTACGAGAACGTCGCCTACGGCCCGCGCATCCACGGCCTTGCCCGCGCCAAGGGCGACATGGACCAGATCGTCGAGCGCTCGCTCAAGCGCGCCGGCCTGTGGGACGAGGTCAAGGATCGCCTCCAGGACAGCGGCACCGCGCTATCGGGCGGCCAGCAGCAGCGCCTGTGCATCGCCCGCGCGATCGCGGTCGATCCCGAGGTGATCCTGATGGACGAGCCCTGCTCGGCGCTGGATCCGATCGCGACCGCGAAGATCGAGGAGCTGATCCACGAGCTGCGCGGCCGCTATGCGATCGTGATCGTCACCCACAACATGCAGCAGGCAGCGCGCGTTTCGCAGCGCACCGCTTTCTTCCACCTCGGCACGCTTGTCGAATATGGCGAGACCGATCAGATCTTCACCGCCCCGCGTCAGGAGCGGACCAAGGACTATATCACCGGAAGGTACGGCTAATGGCGACCGGGCACGAACATACCGTCAAGGCGTTCGATCAGGACATCAAGCAGCTCCGCGCGCTGATCTCGCAGATGGGCGGGTTGGCCGAGGAGGCGATTCGCGATGCGATGATCGCGCTCCAGCGCGGCGATACGAAGCTCGCCAAGGAGGTCCGCGCCAAGGACAAGGCGATCGACGCGATCGAGGCGGAGGTCGAGAAACTCGCCGTCCGCGTCATCGCGCTGCGCGCGCCGATGGCCGACGACCTGCGCGAAGTGGTCGCCGCGCTCAAGATCGCCGCGGTGATCGAGCGCATCGGCGACTATGCCAAGAACATCGCCAAGCGCACCCCGCTGATCCACGCCAGCGATGGCGAGCGGATCGAGGCGATCTCGCTGCTGCCCGCAATGGCACAGATGGCCGGGGACATGGTGCACGACGTGCTCGACGCCTTCTCGGCGCGCGATGCCGAGGCGGCGATCCGCGTGTCCGAGCGCGACGCACGGCTCGACGATTTCTACGACAGCATCTTCCGCACGCTGGTGACCTATATGGTCGAGAATCCGCGCACGATCAGCGAGGTTGCGCACCTGCTCTTCGTCGCCAAGAATATCGAGCGGATCGGCGATCACGCCACCAACGTTGCCGAGATGGTCTATTTCGCAGCGACCGGGCAATATCTGGCCGATCGCGATACGGACACCGCGGAGAATTGATATGAGTCGCGCACGCATGCTGCTGGTCGAGGACGACGCGGCGCTCGCCGAGCTTCTCACCTATCACTTCAAGCGTGAGGATTTCGACGTCCGTCACACCCCCGATGGCGAGGAAGCCTTGCTGCTCGCCAAGGAAAGCGCGCCCGACATCGTCCTGCTCGACTGGATGGTCGAAAGCCTGTCGGGCATCGAGGTGTGCCGCCGCCTGCGCCGGATGAGCGAGACGGCGAACGTCCCGATCATCATGCTGACGGCACGCGGCGAGGAGGAAGACCGCGTCCGCGGCCTCGAAACCGGCGCCGACGACTATGTCACCAAGCCCTTCTCCCCGCGCGAGCTGGTCGCGCGCGTCGGCGCGGTGCTGCGCCGCGTCCGTCCGGCGCTGGCCGGCGAGGCGCTGATCTATTCGGACATCGAGATGGACACGGTCGGCCACAAGGTGCGCCGCGGCGGCGATGTCGTACCGCTCGGCCCGACCGAATTCCGCCTGCTCAAGCATTTCCTAGAGCATCCGGGCTGGGTGTTCTCGCGTGAGCGGCTGCTCGACGCGGTATGGGGGCATGACAGCGATATCGAGAGCCGCACGGTCGACGTGCACATCCGCCGGCTGCGCAAGGCGATCAATACGGGCAACCGCCCCGACATCATCCGCACGGTGCGTTCGGCCGGCTACGCGCTCGACGCGGGATAGATTCGTCCCCTGATGCGTTGGCGGGCGGAGCATGAATGCTCTGACCCGACCAATGTCAGGAGAAATCCCATGAAGCTGCTCGCCCTTGCCGCGGCGCTCGCGATGACCGGCAGCGCCGCTCTCGCTCAGGATACGCAGCCCGCTCCCGCGGCGCCCACCACGGCCCCGGCGGCCGAAGACCCTGTCGGCGGCTATCAGCCTTCCACCCCCGCCATCCAGGGGGATACCAGCAGCGGCCAGAAGCCGATCTTCCAGGCCAACCCGCTGACGCCGACACAGGCGTTCCCGCCGCCGCCGCCGCTCGACAAATATCCGCTGTGCAAGAAGGGTCAGACCGACAATTGCCGCCAGCGCGGCGGCTGAAGCCCCGGCTCGATCGACGGGCGCGGCGGTCCTCCGCCGCGCCTCGCGCTCAATTGGGTTTCACGATCCAGTTGCGCTTGGCCAGCCGCAACATCGGCTTGCTGCAATAGGCACATCGGCTTTCATAAGTTTCGCCGCTGCGCCGAACCGCGGTCTCGGACCGCGCATGGTGCCCCCGCAGGCAATTGATCCGGCCTAACAACCAACGCATAGCCATCCTCCCCCCGGAGCGTTTCCTCCGGTTCAGATGAGACCATAGTTGCAGCGTCGTCGAGCAAGATTCAATCCTAACGGAAGTTTCACTTTACCCATTTTGCACATGGGCGACCTTGCCTAACCGGCACGTAAACGTCACACCCGGCGCAACAATCCGGGAGGGTACATGACGATCAGGTTCGACGGGCGTGTTGCTATCGTTACGGGCGCTGGCGGCGGCCTTGGCCGCGCCTACGCGCTCGAGCTTGCCCGCCGCGGCGCGAAGGTGGTGGTCAACGACCTTGGCGGCACGCGCGACGGCTCCGGCCATTCCGACGCGGCGGCGAAGGTCGTCGAGGAGATCGAGGCGCTCGGCGGCGAAGCGCTGGCGAATGGCGGCAGCGTCACCGACTATGCCCAGATGGAAGCGATGGTCGTCGCGGCAAAGGAAAAATGGGGCGGCGTCCACATCCTCATCAACAATGCCGGCGTCCTGCGCGACAAGAGCTTCGCGAACATGGAGCCGGAGGATTTCCGCTTCGTCGTCGACGTCCACCTCAACGGATCGGCCAACGTCACCAAGGCGGTATGGGCGACGATGCGCGACCAGAATTATGGCCGCATCCTGATGACCGCGTCCTCGACCGGTCTCTACGGCAATTTCGGCCAGGCCAATTACGGCGCCGCCAAACTCGGCCTCGCCGGCCTCACCAAGACGCTGTACCTTGAGGGCGCGAAGTACAATATTCGCGTCAACACCATCGCGCCCACCGCGGGCACGCGCATGACCGAGGACATCTTCCCCGAAGCAGCCTTCCACGCTTTCACGCCTGAGAGCGTTGCGCCCGCCGCCCTGTATCTGGTCAGCGAAGACAGCCCGACCAACATGATCGTCGGCGCCGGTGCGGGCGTGTTCCAGGCGGCCTATATCACGCTGACCCCGGGGGTTCGCCTTCAGGGCGACGAGCTCACCCCCGAAGGTGTCGCCGCCAACTGGAGCGCGATCACCGACCGGATGGGCGAGATCGTCCCCAAGTCCGGCGGCGAACAGGCAATGACCATCATGGCCAAGCTTCAGCGCTGAATCGGGCGGAATTCGGCGGAGAATCGCTCTCCGCCGACCGCTGCGGCGATTCGGACAAGCCAAAGGGACAGCCGGATTCCGGGATAGTTGCGGCTGTAATCTCTTCAAAACTACTCAAAATGACATCACTTCCCGCCCAATCGCGCAAAATGGGTAGCTGATACGTTGCGCATATCCTGAATTCCGCCTTCACTTCTTTTGAATTGGGGGAATTCAAGGCGTTGGTGCGTTGTGATGTCATTGCTGGAGGGACGCCAAGTGATGGCGTTTGAACCAGCTCAACAGCACCAGGCTGCGGCGCCCCTGCATGGGCCGTTGTTCGAAGGATTGCTGGCCGAGTTCGCAGCATCCGCCATGTCGGCGGGTATCGCTGCCCTTGGCGCACCCAACCGCGCGCTGATCTTCGCCGCGGCCGCGCGGGCATGCGGCCCCTTCGATTCCGGACCGGGCCGCTCGCATCCGGTGAGCGTCAATGCGCTTGCCGCCTCGCTTTCCCGCCCGTTCGAAACGATCCGGCGCCAGGCCAATATGCTGATCGATGCCGGACTGCTGGTCCGCAGCGAAACGGGCCTGTCGGTGCCGCTTCAGGTGATCTGCGACCCGCGGATCGCCCTGATGGCCGATGGCTGCCATGACCTGCTCGTCCGGCTGGTCGAGGATGTCCGCGCTGCCAACCTGATGCTCCCCGAGCCGCGCCCGGGCGCGGCCTATGATCCGCGCGCCGGCATCGGCATCGCCTTCGACCTGCTGCTCGCGACGATCGAGTGCCATCATCACCGCCGCGAAAACTGGACCCGCCTTGCGCTGATCTTTGCGATCGAATGGGCCAATCGCCGCTTCGCGCATGCTGCCGGCCCCTATCTGGCGCCGGTCAAGCCCAGCACCGTGGCTCGGATCCTCGGTCTTCCCTACGCCACTGTCTCGCGCAACATCGAGGGGCTTGTCGCCGCGGGCAAACTGCGCCGCGTTCCCGAAGGGCTGGTGATCGCACCCGATCTGATCACTGCGTCCGCCGCTTCCGATGCGCGCATGGCACTGGCCAATCGCGCACGCCAGCTGCTCGGCCGGCTTGGCCAGGTCGGTTTCCCGGTCGATCAGCCGGCACGCGCCTATATCGGCACCCGACCGCCGCTTCCCGCGCTCGGCTGAAACCGTTTCCGGGCGGGCGGCGGAACCGCACGCCTTTGCCACCCGTTCCCGCCGCATCATTCCATCAGGAGATGCAGCATGGCTAGCCCACAGGAATTGCAGGAGAAATTCTGGAAGGCGCTCGATAGCGACCGCACATTGTTTCTTGGCCTGGACGGCGTCGATGACGGCCACGCCCAGCCAATGACCGCATTGCGCGACACCGACCGGGATGGCGGCCCGATCTGGTTCTTCACCACCAGGGACAATGGCATCGTCCAGGCGATGCGCGAAGGGCATCGCGCGATGGCGCATTTCGCATCCAAGGGGCACGAACTATGGGCTACGATCCATGGCAATCTTGTGCTCGACCATGATCGGGCCACGATCGACCGGCTGTGGAACCCGTTTGTCGCGGCGTGGTTCGAAGGCGGCAAGGACGACCCCAAGCTTCAGCTGATCCGCCTCGACGCCGAACACGCCCAGATCTGGCTCAACGAGAACAGCCTGTTCGCGGGGGTGAAACTTCTCCTCGGCGTGGATCCGAAGCAGGCCTATCGGGACAAGGTCGCCGAAGTGTCGCTGTCCTGATTTCCGGCATGGCGCCTGTGCGGCGAATCCTTCGTTGCGCAGGCGCGCGTCCAAGGCCTACAGGCACTTGACGCCGCACAACCCGGTTCGCGGCCAGACAGGATCGCCCGACGCTCTCCATGGCCGCTCATCCCTTCAGCATCCACAACTACCGCGTTTACTGGATCGCCCGCCTCGCCTCGACGCTGGCGGGACTGTCGATGGTCGTGGTGATCGGCTGGCAGGTCTACGACCTTGCGCGTGAGACCATGGGGATCAAACAGGCGGCACTTCAGCTCGGGCTGGTCGGCCTCGCCCAGTTTCTGCCGCTGCTCGTGCTCACGCTGTTCACCGGCTGGGTCGCCGACCGGCTCGACCGGCGCTGGATCATTCGCGTGGCGATCGGTCTTGAGGTCTTCTGCGCGCTCAGCCTCGCCTGGCTGACGTGGAGCAACACCGTCACGCTCCCGGCGCTGTTCGGTGTCGCGGCGCTTCTCGGCGTCGCACGCGCCTTCCTCGCGCCCGCGCAACAGGCGCTTGCGCCCAATCTCGTACCCACCGCATCGCTTCCGACTGCGATCGCGCTCAGCGCGCTTGCCTGGCAGACCGGCTCGATCGTCGGACCCGCCATGGGCGGCTATCTCTACGCGGCGGCCCCCGCCCTGCCCTATGCCGTGTCGGGCGCGCTGTTCCTCATCTCGCTGCTGATGATGTTCCTGGTCACGCCGGTGCCGCGCAGCCAGATCGCGCGCACCGGCAGCCCGCTACGCCAGATGCTCGACGGCCTCCACTATGTCCGCCAGAACCGGCTCGTGCTCGGCGCGATCTCGCTCGACATGTTCGCGGTGCTGCTGGGCGGCGCGACGGCGATGCTGCCGATCTATGCGCGCGATATCCTGATGATCGGTGCCGACGGTCTTGGTCACCTTCGCGCCGCGCCTGCGGTGGGTGCGGTCGCGGTCGGCCTCGTCCTCTCCTGGCGGCCGCTCAAGACCAATGTCGGCGTCAAGATGCTGTGGTCGGTCGTCGGCTTCGGGGTGGCGACCGTCGTGTTCGGCTGGGCCGGACCGCTGATGAAGGATTGGTGGGGGCCGTCGATGATCGGCAGCGACTTCGCCCCGGCGGTGGTGATCTCGCTCATCGCGCTGGCTGCGCTCGGCGCGTTCGACATGGTGTCGGTCTATGTCCGCTCGTCGCTGATCCAGCTCTATACCCCCGACGCGATGCGCGGCCGGGTCGGGTCGGTCTCGACCTTGTTCGTGTCGAGCTCGAACGAACTGGGTGAGGCGCGCTCGGGGTTCCTTGCCGCAGCGATCGGCCCGGTGGTCGCGACTGTGGGCGGGGGCTTCCTCGCCATCTTGGTAACTGCGTATTGGGCGCGTATCTTTCCCGAGTTGCGGCGGGCGCGAACCTTCGACCCGCCGGTACACCTTGCGGAGCCTATTCCTGAGGAGACGAAGACGTGAAGGCCAACACCATCCTCGAGACGATCGGCAATACGCCGCACATCCGCATCCAGCGCCTGTTCCCGGGTGCCGAGGTGTGGGTGAAGTCCGAACGCTCCAACCCCGGCGGATCGATCAAGGACCGCATTGCGCTGTCGATGGTCGAAGCGGCGGAAGCCGATGGCAGCCTCCAGCCCGGCGGCACCATCGTCGAGCCCACCAGCGGCAACACCGGCGTCGGCCTCGCGATGGTCGCCGCGGTCAAGGGCTACAAGCTCATCCTCGTCATGCCGGAGAGCATGAGCATCGAGCGCCGCCGCCTGATGCTCGCCTATGGCGCGACCTTCGACCTCACCCCGCGTGAGAAGGGCATGAAGGGCGCGATCGAGCGCGCGGTCGAGATCGTCGAATCGACCCCCGGGGCGTGGATGCCGCAGCAGTTCGAGAACCCGGCGAACATCGACGTCCATGTGAAGACCACCGCGCAGGAGATCCTCAAGGACTTCGCCGACTCGCCGCTCGACGTGGTCATCACCGGCGTCGGCACCGGTGGCCACATCACCGGCGTCGCCGAGACGCTCAAGAAGAGCTGGCCCAACCTCAAAGTCTATGCGGTCGAGCCCGAGCTTTCGCCCGTGATCTCGGGCGGCCAGCCCGGCCCGCACCCGATCCAGGGCATCGGCGCGGGCTTCGTGCCCAAGAACCTGCACACCGACGCGATCGACGGCGCAATCCAGGTCGATGCCGGCGATGCCAAGGACTATGCCCGCCGCGCCGCGCGCGAAGAGGGGCTGCTCGTCGGCATCAGCTCGGGCGCGACCCTGGCCGCGATCGCCAAGAAGCTGGCCGACCTGCCTGCCGGATCGCGCGTGCTCGGCTTCAACTACGACACCGGCGAGCGCTACCTCAGCGTTCCCGACTTCCTGCCCGAGAGCTGATCGGAGCGCCGGGGCGGCAGCACGTGCCGCCGTCCCGGACGCTGCACGATGGTTCCAACTTCGTCACGCGTGCGGTATGGGCGGCGGCCCTTCGCCGTCCGAGGACAAACCACGCCCGTGACCGACCCTGCCGCCGAACCGACACGCATTGCGCCCGGCCTGTGGATCGCGCTCGCGCTCATCGCAGCGCTTGCGGTCCTCGCCCCGCTGCTGATCGTGCTCAACGCACCGCCGATGCGTGGCGACGCCGCGACGCTGGCCGAGATCCGCAAGCCCAAGCGCGTCGTCCCCAAGGCCGAACTGCCGCAGGTCGAACCCGTCCGCCTCGCCGAACTGCCGATGGACGAGGCGCGGCGCTTCAACGCCACCATCCCGTTCGCGACCGGCCCCAACCCGGCCGCGCGCCCGTTCGTCGTCACCGGCGCCGCCGACGATCAGGCGCGCGCGGTCGACTGCCTCGCCGCCGCGACCTGGTACGAGGCCGGCGACGATCCCGTCGGCCAGCGCGCAGTGGCGCAGGTGGTGCTCAACCGCATGCGCCACCCCGCCTTTCCCAAGAGCGTGTGCGGCGTCGTGTTCCAGGGTCAGGAGCGGCGCACCGGCTGCCAGTTCACCTTCACCTGCGACGGGGCGATGACACGCACCCCCTCGGCCGCGGCATGGGATCGCGCCCGCGCGCTCGCCCGGCAGGCGCTGGCCGGATATGTCTATACAAAAGTGGGTCACTCGACCCACTACCACACCGACTGGGTGGTGCCGTACTGGAGCTCGAGCCTCGACAAGGTCGCCGAGGTGAACACCCATTTGTTCTTCCGCTGGACCGGCTGGTGGGGCACGCCGTCCGCCTTCCGCCGCGCCTATGCCGGCGCCGAGCCGGTGATCGCCAAGATGGCGCGCCTTTCGGCCTTCCATGCCGTGGGGGGCGACCCCGCCGTCCTGGCGGCGGAGGGCGTCGCGGTCGATCCCGCCACGATCCCGGACTCGGCGATCCCGCAGCCGGTGACCGGCAGCGACAGCAACACCTTCCACGTCGCGCTCGACCGCGCGATGGGCGCCGACGCCTTCGCCGCGCTCGCGATCCGCACCTGTGGCGAGCGGCCCTTCTGCAAGTTCCTCGGCTGGACCGATCGCGGCAAGGTTCCGCCCGCCGGCGCCGCGCCCAATGCCGGTCAGTTGGAAACGATGTCGTTCAGCTATCTGCGCGATCAGGCGCAGGGCTTCGGCAAGGCGCTATGGAATTGCGGCGAGTTCAAGCGGCCGAGCCCGGTGCAATGCATGCGCCGCATGCCGATTACCCCCGCGGCGGTCGCGCCGGTGCCGATCCCTGCCGAGCCCGACGCCGCCAAGCGCGCTGCAATGCCCGACGGCCTCACCGGGATTCGCCGCAAGGGGGATATCGCGCCGCCGGTCGTGACGGTGCCGGTGCCGCAGCCGACCCCGGCGCCCGCGCGCTAACCGATCCGCGCGACCAGCCCCATCGCCAGCGCGCGCGCGTCGGCGGTGCCGAGATCGACGACATCCGGTGCGCCGCCGCCGCCGCCCGCGCCCGCCGTGTCGACCAGTACGCTGGCTATCCCCAGCCGCCGCTGGAGCCAGCCCGCGCGCAGCGTCACCACCTGCACATTTTCATACGGCACGATCCAGTCGCGCTGGGCGATCACGCCACGCATCACCTGCAGGCTGGTGTCGCGCAGCGCGTAGCGGTGGAAGCGGCGCTGGAGCAGCGCGACCGCGGCGATCGGCAGCAGCAACAGCATCCCCAGCCAGGCGAGGGGCGTCACCGCCAGCGCAACCGCGACGATCACCACCGGCACCGGAAACGCCCGCAGCAGAGAACGGATCACATGCCCGGCATCGACCGGACGCAGCGGCAGGCGCTCGAACTGGGGTAAGCCGGCGGTCTCCAGAATCCAGGCGACCTCATGCTCGCGCGCCAGCGGCGCCATCGCCTGCCGGCCGCTGGGATCGTTGCTCCCGCCAAGCGTCTGGAAGCTCAGCGCGCTCCAGCCGAACGCGCCGCGCAACGGGCCACGCTGCACCATCGCGAGCTGGATGCGGCGCATCGCCACCACCACTTCGCTGCGGGTCAGCAAGCCTCGGGTGCGGCGAAACCGTCCGGCGCCGGCCCGCAGCGTGAAGCCATAGTCGCGCAGCAGCGTGCGGATCACCCCGCTGACCACCCCCAGCGCCAGCGCAAAGCCGGCCACGGCCAGCGCCGCGACGATGCTGAACCGCGCTTGCACCTCGTCCCTGGCGACCTCCGCCCAGTCACGCGCGCGGTCGAGGCCGAAATCGACGAACTGGTCGAAGAACTGAAGCACACCGAACAGCGCCGCGATCCACACCAGCGAGAAACTGAACATCCCCAGCAGGATCACCCGGCCGACGGGCATGGCGAAGATGACGGGAAAGCGCGCCGTCTCCGGCGATTCCACCTCGATCTCGCCGGAAGCGGGCACCTGCACCTGACCGCGAAGGGTGGCACGAAGCCGCTCCGCCTCGGCGACGGAGATGCTGTCGAGCACCGCCTCGTCCTTCTCGCCGCCGCCGGTTTCCACTTTGACCTCGGCAAGCCCGAACAGGCGCGCCAGCGGCTTGCGCTCGATCGACACGTCCTGGATCCGCGCCAGCGGGATCGAGCGGCGGCTGCGGTTGAGCACGCCGCGCTCGATGATGAGTTCATGCTCGGCGACGGTGTAGGTGAACCGCCGCCAGCTGATCCAGGTGAAGAACAGCATTACCAGCCCCAGCACCGCCGCGGCGAGCAGGATCCAGCCGATGCTGCGCCCCGAACTCCAGCCGGCGATGGCGGGAAGGCCGATCACCGTCTGCGGCGCGCGACGCAGGAAATCGATTCCGATGGTCCCGGGATGGACGCGCCTCGGTTCGCGATCGGTCACCAGGGATCGCTCGACAGATGCTCGCGGATCGCGTCGCGGATCTCTTCGGCGGTCTCACGCGAAATACCGGGCAGGTCGACCTCGCTCCCCGCGGTGCCGGCGGTATGCAGCACCAACGTCGCGACGCCGAACATGCGCTGCACCGGCCCCTGCGTCACATCGATATGCTGCACGCGTGTCGCCGGGACGATGGTGTGGCTCCGCACCAGCCAGCCCGAGGCGACGTGAAGTTCCCTGCCCGTCCATGCCCAGCCCCAGCGCGCCCAGCGCCGCCGCACGAGCAGCGTGGACCACAGCCCCAACAGCGCCACCGCGGTCGGCGCGGCCCACACCGGCAGCCACTCCCAGCTATGCGACAACGCCCAGCTCGGGATCGCAGCGATGACCGTGGCGCCGCCGAAGCCGATCGCGCTGGTGAGGCGCATGACGTTGATCTGGCCACGTTCGAGCGGCTGAAGCGGAATTTCGGGAAGCAGCATGGCGCCTGTTATGGCGGCAGTGCGCGCAGGCTCAAGTGGGATTGAGCGCGAAGCCGGGCAGTCGATACCGCTACGGCACGACACCGGGTTCGAGTGTGCCGAGCCAGGCGACCAGCGCAAGGATCGTGGCCGCCGCGGCCAGCTCGGAAACCACGCTGATCCGGATCGCGCGAACGGCCAGCGCAGCCTCCCCCGCCGCACGCGCCCGCTCCAGTGCCGGGGTAAGCCGCCAGCGATTGACTGCGGCATGCCCGAGCATTGCCACGAACAGCGCCAGCTTGGCGATCAGGAGCTGGCCGTAGAGCGTCGACGGAAGCGTCGCCAACCCGCCGACGCCGACGATCATCCAGCTATTGATCGTGCCGGAAACGACGATCAGCGCGACGATGACCGATCCGGCCCCGGCAAATGCGGCCAGCGCCTGTTCGGCGGTGGCGATATCCTCGTCGCGATCCTCAGGTACGAAGAGCAGCGCGACCAGCGCGGCGAGTGCGCCGATCCACGCGCCCGCGGCCAGCAGATGGACGATGTCGGCCGCGCGGTGGACCAGACCCGCCGCGCCCTCGGTCGCCGCAGCATGGCCGGTCCAGGCCAGCGTCGCCAGCGCCAGCGCTGCGCCGGCCGGCACCGCCATGCTGCGGGCGGATTTGCCCATGAACGCCGCCCCGGCGACTCCCGCCAGTACGACGCTGCGAACGATGAACGCCATGCCTGCCGGCGTCTCGTCCAGCACGATCGCCAGAACTTCGCCGTCGGGCTTCAGGATCGGGGCGCCGGTCATCGCGGCAACCATCTGCAGGAAAGCAAGGCCGCTCAACGCCAGGCCGAGGACCGCAAGCGCCGCAAGGACGCTGCGAGACCCGGCCAGACGCGGAACCGCCTTGCTGTAGAACGGATAGACGGCCAGCCCGAACAGCAGCAGCAGATCGGCATAGAGCGCGAACCGCAGCGCGACGGACAGCCAGTCGCTCATCGTCCTATTTCACCGTGAAGGCATGGGTGCCGGTGATGCGATGCGTATCGGCGCCGATCACGACCCAGTCGACGCGATAGCTTCCGCGCACCAGCGGCCGGGCGCTGGTCAGGACGATCGACTTGCCGTCCGCCGCGACCTGGCTGGTGGCGGGCATCTTCATCGGCGGATGATCCTTCATCCCCGGCATCCCGGTCATGACGAGCGTGGCGCTCGTCAATTTGGGCGTGAGCCGCTCGCTGAAGTCGAGCTTGATCGTCGTGGTCGGGGCGACCGCGGCGTTCGCGGCGGGCGTCGCCGATACCAGCCGCGGATGGGCGATCGCCGCCGGAGCCAGCGTCATCGCGGCAAGCGCACCCAGGGCCAAGAGCGAGGGCCGGAACTTCATTTCGTTCTCCTGTACTATTCGGTGTAGGAGAATACGCAGCCGTGACGGTCGCCCCTCATCGCATCGTGAATGAGGGGCGGGACGCTTCCGCGCGTATGGGGACGAGAAGGAAGTCTTGAGAATGGACCGGGATATCGACGCCGCGCTTTCGCGCCTGACCACAGCCAGCCCGCACCCGGGGCTGGCTGGCCTCGAAGATCGCGTGCTGCACTCGATCGCGAACCAGCCGCCGCGCAGCCCCGCATTCGGCGCGACCGCCGGCGCCGCCGCCTTCGCACTGATGTTCGGCGTGTTCAGCAACACCCTTCCCCTGACGCCGGCGCGGGCTGCTCCGCCGACGGTTCTGGTCGGCACCCCCGGCCCGCTCGCCCCCTCGTCGCTGCTGCTCGAACCGCGATGAATCTTCGCCAGCTCGCGCGGATCGCGCTGATCGTCTTCCTCGCCGCCATCGCCGGGGTGATGATCGGCCGCCACGTCCTGCCGCCCACGCCGGAACCCGCGATCGAGCTGCACAAGCTGCTGCACGACGGGCTTTCGCTCGACGCCGAACAGCAGCGCAAGCTGCACGCGATGGAAGCGACCTTCGCGGTGCGCCGCCGTGCGCTCGAGCTGGAAATGCGTGCGGAGAATGTCCGTCTCGCGGAGGCGATCGCCGCCGAGCATGGCAACGGCCCG
>Ga0247823_10000258_pt1 | contig 45623 bp, 44 predicted proteins | sample 13C_PalmiticAcid_2_FD_192426 | JGI IMG/M metagenome (GOLD analysis project Ga0247823, IMG submission 192426) | Soil microbial communities from agricultural site in Penn Yan, New York, United States - 13C_PalmiticAcid_Day30 | ecosystem: Environmental > Terrestrial > Soil > Agricultural land... | reverse complement strand
AACCCACTTTCACAAAAGCGGGTGGGGGCGCGACACGCCTTTCTCGTGGCCCGACGTGAATCCGGAGCTCCAGAGCGCGAGCTTCGGCGACGGGAAGGGCGCGATCAGCCCCCCCCTCTACCGCGTGACCCACGCCAATGGCCAGCCCTTCCGCGTGCCGCTGCCCTTCATCTACGCCTCGAACGACAAGTTCGGCGCGAACCCCTACGAGCTTCCCGCACCACCTAAGAACGGGCGACCGCCCGCCAGCATTGTTCTCCAGAGCACCGCGGAGGTCTCGCTGTATCGCTACACGCACGCCGTGCCCACACCGCTCGGCTACCGCTTGAGCTTTGTGGATTTTGGCGTCCCGCACGAGTACAAGATCTTCCGCCGTACGAGCGGCGAATTCGTGCTCATCCACAAATTTCCGGAGAAGACCTCCACGAACTTCGACGGTACTTCGATGTCCGGCACCGTCAGCGCCCCCATGCGCGTCGGCTTCATTCCGGATGAGGACTACGTTCCGACGCAAAAACTTCCCAAGGACTTCGAGTCGCTCGACAAGGCCTGGATCGCGGACGAAGGCGACAGCCTCTTTCGCACCGGCTTCAAGGCGCTCGGCCGCAACCTCATTCGCCTTAGCCAGAGCGAGACCCCCGTGAGTCTCGTGAACCTCGCCGACACGATTTCGTCGAGCACCGTTTATTCCATCGAAGCCCCCCCACTGTGGCAATACCAGATTCAGTACCGCTTCGAAGACAAGCCCCTGAGTGCGGATGAGCGCCGGGAAGCCTCGAGAAGCTTCAAATGGTTCAACGGCAGCGACCAGCCCCGCACTCGTTACGAGGACTTTCTTAAGAACCGCTACCTGGGCCACTTCGTGGGCAAGTGCGATCACGGCAACGAGCTCTTTCACCATATGACTCACGACCTGCCACTCTTCTTACCCATCTCGGACGAACAAGCGCTCAGCCGTTACGAAATCACCCAAGTCACGGAGTTTGTCCCCGACGAAGCCGGAGAATTGCGCTTCCCGTCGCACCGGCAGACCCTGCTACTTGAAGACGACAAACCCGTTTACCTCTTCGACACCACCCCGCGCGTGCATACGAGCTTTTCGAAGGTCCCCCGGGGGGGCCGCACCCCCGTGGATCCCGCCCAGTGGAAAGCCTACGTCGAGTGGGATCGCGGCCGTTCCGGGACGCCGCGATCCGAATTCTCAGGGGAGCCCAAAGACTACGCCGATCGCTGGCGACGTTTCGCCGAGCCCGAAGAAGACCGCAATCCCCACGGCGGCGATGAGGATCTCGGCAACGAAAATCCCAAGCGCCTCGCTTGGGAGACGCACGATCACGATATGGCCGTACGACACTCGGCCGAGCGCCTCGCGGCGGCGCGCCTCGAAGTCACCGACCGCATGCGCCGCGAGCAGCTGCAAAAACTGCGCGCGGTCCGGGATTCGCTCGTGCCGCTCCTGAAAAATTCCCCGCTGGTGCCCGAAAAGCACGGAAACTTTCCGCTCCTACGCGCCGCCCGCCTCAACGAAGTCGTCATCGGCATTCTGGAGGGGCGCTACGATCCCGAATGGCTACGTCAGCGCCTGGGCGAAGATTTCGACCCCCACCTTGGTCACGACATCCCCCGGCTCATCGCCGCCGCGAGCGAAAAGATCGAAAAGGATTTGGAAGTGTGGATGGGGCGCCTGCGCAGCGAAGATTCGTTTCGTCAGGTCTTCGCCACGCTCACCCCCCGCGCGGCCGTACGCCGCGTGGAGGATCAACTCTTTACCGCGCAGATTCAGGCCGCCTCGGCCATCCGCCACGACGCCCGTCACTACGCACACGGTATGACCGTGCCCATTTATTGTGACGAAGTGCTCGGCCGTTTGGCGAGCCGCTAGCGACTGCGCGCGAGGAGCGCGGCGCAGTCCTTGATCTCCAGTTCCGCCACGTTGACCTTGGTGAGGAGTTTCTTTTTAAATTCGGCGGCGGCGGGTTTTAACTTTCCACCGATTTCGCCCGCGAGCCACTTGATCGTTTCTTGGTCAAAACGCTTGGGCTGCAGCAAGAGGTACGCGTCCTTGAGGGCCGTTTTGATATGATCCAGCTGCGCATCGGCGAGCGCACGCTGGTGCGCCTGCAGGGCCGGGTTCTCGCGCGGCGAGACGGCGCCGACGAGCACGAGCGTGCGGTAGTTTTTGATGTAAGCCCCGAGGTGACCGAGGATCGATTCGATGCGAATTTGATTCGCGATAGTGTACTTTCGCTTATATTCGCTCACGTCGGGTAGGGGCAGCCCTCGCGCGCGCAAATAAAGTTCGCGCCACACGTTGCGGCCGCGCTTCACCTCGACCTGGTGGCTCAGCATTTCCTGGAGCATGTCGTACAGCTCGAGCAGACCGTCCCCGTGCTTGAGCGCCACGTAAAAACGATCCGACTCGACCCCGAGTTCCGCCCCCTCGGGGTGGTTTGCGCCGAAGATGATGTCGTAATCGCTGCGCAGGTCGAGCTCGCTGGGGTGACGCACGAGCGGCGTCGTTTCGGGCGCATGAAAATTTCGCATGCTCTCGGGCCAGAACCGTCTCATATTCAGTTCGGCCTCCATGTGGTGATCCGCGCCGGCCAGGAACTCGCGGTAACCTTTCTCGCTCGTCACGCCCCGGTAGCGCCCATCGAGGCCGACGACCAACAAATGGCGCATGTCGCGTTTGTAATCGAGCACGAGCTTGAAGGCTCGGATCGAACCGCCCAGCCGCTGCACCATCGGATAACCGTGGCCGCGGTTGCGGATCGGGTCCTCCACGTGGCGCATGACGAAAGACGCGGGCACGTAGAGTATCTGAAAAAGGGGGCACGCCACGTGCCAAGCGCCGAAGAAAGCCGACTCGATCGCTTCGGTGACCACCGTGTAGCCCACGAAGCGTTTGCCCTCTTCGTAGAGTTTGCGCGTGGACCAACCCGCCAGGTGCACGCCGCCCGTGATGATCATGTTGGGATCCAGAAACGCATCGCGCATCAGGAGCACCTGGTGCACGATCACCTTTTCGAAGATGTCGATCATCTTCTCGCGAAAACTAAGGTGCACCCGCAGGCGGGGTTCGAAGTAGAGCTCGGGGCTCGCACGCTCGACGCGCGCGCGCCAGATGTTGAGGCCGCGGTCGACCACTGTGGCGAAGGCCGGTCGGGGGAGTTTCATGCGGCGGCCGAGGTACTCGATCACCATGGGATCGGTGCTGGGGCGACCGCCATAGCGCACTTCTAGCTCGGTGAGCTCGCGCGCGGTGCGGTCCGTGGCTTCGTCTATGGCCTGCATCATTGATTCAAAAAGCACCGCCATTTCCTCCCCCTCGAGCCCGCCGTGGCCGTGGGCATGACCGAGGCTGGGGGTGCAGATCATCAGGATGAGGAGCCAGGAGCGCAAGGACGAGAGCTTATTGAGAGCCGTTATCAACATAGGGGACCCGAAAATAAGGGCCAAGGACCGCTTTGACAACATCGCGGGGGGACAATTTTTCCTAAGTGACGGAGTTTGACGCAGTGCCGAGCTTTACGAAGGCGACACGCCTAGTGCGAGCTGAAGAGGTCGCGCAAGAAACGGGCTTCGAGTGTGGTGCCGAGGAAGCCGAAGTGGCCGCCCTTTTCGAGCACGAAGGTGTGACCGATCGGCACGGGGTTCTGATTGAGGGGATCGTTGGCCGTGGCCAGCACGAAGAGCCTCGGGTTTTGGCTGGGTTGCAGCACGCTGTTGGCCGGGGGCTTGGCCCCGGTGAACTTCTGCAGGTCGGCGAAGGAGCGTACTTTGGTGCACTTCTCGGCCGCAGTTTCGCCGCGCAGACGACTGCGGCAATAGACGACGAGCTTGTCGATCATCACGTCCGCCATCTTCTTGCGGGCGTAGGCGTCGTAGGCTTCGGTATCGAGGGCTTGGGGGTCTTTGCTGATCCAGAACGTCACCCCTTGCTCAACTTCGGCCACGGCGTCCCCGCCGCCTTCGAGCAGCGTCGAGGCGCGCTGCGCGCTCTTCATAAGGTCGTCGAAAACCTGGGCCGAAAACATGAAATCATAGACCGGGCCGACCGCGACCACGCGGGAGAAAAAGTTTGGCTGGCGCTCGGCCGCCTTCAGCACCACCGAACCGCCGTAGCTCGCGCCGTAAGCCACCACGCGGTGACCGGAGGCTTCGATGCCGTACTTGGCCCGGTAAGAAATCACCGACTGGATAAGGATCTCGGCTTCGATGGCCAAATCGCCGGGTTCGATCCAGGGGAAGGTCTTCACGAACGACTCGCTGAGGCCCGTAGGTACCTTGAGCACGTCGTAACCGATATCGTAAAACATCTTCGCCGCCTTGAGGTCCTCCCATTCGCTGGCGAAGAGACCCGCGCTCATAATCAGCAGCGGGCGCGAGGCGTTTCCGCTATGGCGGAGCTCCACCGTGGGCAGCGTGCGGTTGCGGCCGCTGATGTTCATATCGAGGGCGAGGGGCTTGGCTTCGGTGATTTCCGTCTGCGAGAGACGGGGGTAATTGTAGAGCGACCACGCCATTTGGATGTAGAGATTTTTTACGTCGAGACGGGCGCGATCTTTGACCGGCACCTCGTTGAGATTCACTTGATTGATGCCGAGACGGGCGGCGTTGGTGCGGATTTGGGCCACGGCGGACGAGCTTACGGCGATTCCCAAAAATCCCGCCATCAAGCTAGCGCCAAAATGTTTCGCCCAGTGTCTCATCCGCATTTCCCAAAAAAAGCGACTAACACCTATGCCCTATAGAAACAAGAAAATCACTGGGCGGTTAAGAAAGCTTTTTACTTGCGCGAACGAAGGGTCGCTCGGGTGTACTCGCGATTGAGTCGCGCGATGTTCTCGAGCTTGATCTCTTTGGGGCAAGCCGCTTCGCAGGATCCGGTCACGGTGCAGGCGCCGAAGCCCTCTTCGTCCATCTGATCGACCATGCCGAGCACGCGTTTTTCACGCTCGGGCTCTCCTTGGGGAAGCATGTAAAGGTGCGAAACCTTAGCGCCCACGAAGAGCATCGCCGAGGCGTTCTTACACGCGGCCACGCAGGCCCCGCAACCGATACAGGCGGCGGCGGCGAAGGCCAAATCGGCGTCTTCTTTCTTCACGGGCAGCGAGTTGGCGTCCTGAGGATTGCCGGTATTCACCGACACGTAGCCGCCGGCCTGGATGATGCGATCGAAGGCCGAGCGATCCACCACCAGGTCCTTGATCACGGGGAAGGCCTGGGCGCGGAAGGGTTCGATCACGATGGTGTCCCCGTCCGAGAAGTGGCGCATGTGCAGCTGGCAGGTCGTGGTGCCGCGTTCGGGGCCGTGGGCGGCCCCGTTGATCACCAGCGAACAGGCGCCGCAAATGCCCTCACGGCAGTCGTGGTCGAAGGCCACGGGATCGGCCTTGTCTTTGATGATCTTCTGGTTCAGCACGTCGAGCATCTCCAGGAACGACATGTCCGGAGAGACATCGCTCAGCTGGTATTCCTTGAGCGCGCCCTTGTCCGAGCCGCTCTCTTGGCGCCAGACCTTGAGCTTGAGGTTCAGGTTCTTTTTAGAACCGTGACTAGTGGTGGTTTCTTCTTGATGGTGTCCCATTAACATCCATTCCTTACTTGTAAGAGCGGGTTGCGAGTTTCACGTTTTCAAAAACGAGTTGTTCTTTGTGTAGGGCCGGCGCGGCGCCGTCGCCCTTGTATTCCCAGGCGGCCACGTAAGCGTAGTTCTCGTCGTCGCGCAGGGCTTCGTTGTCGTCGGTTTGGCTCTCTTCACGGAAGTGACCACCGCACGACTCTTTGCGGTCAAGGGCGTCGCGGCACATGAGTTCGCCGAGCTCAAGGAAGTCCCCAAGGCGAGCGGCCTTTTCGAGCTCCTGGTTGAACTCACCGGGCTTGCCGGGCACGTGCACGTCACTCCAAAACTCTTCGCGGAGTTTGGGGATCTGCACGAGGGCTTCGCGCAGGCCGGCGTCGCTCCTGGACATGCCGCACTTCTCCCACATGATGTGGCCGAGCTTTTTGTGGATGTCATCCACCGTCTGCGAGCCTTTGATCTTCAGCAGCTTCTCGCTCTGGCTCTGCACGGCCGCTTCGGAAGCTTTGAAGGCTTCGTGCGACGTGGAGATCTTGTCGAACTTGTTGGCGCCGAAGTAATTGGCCACTGCGGGCCCAATCACAAAGTAACCGTCCGCGAGGCCCTGCATGAGCGCCGAAGCGCCCAGGCGGTTGGCGCCGTGGTCGGAGAAGTTTGCCTCTCCTAGGACAAAGAGTCCTGGCACCGTGGACTGCAAGCCGTAGTCCACCCACAAGCCGCCCATGGTGTAGTGCACAGCGGGGTAGATGCGCATGGGCATCTTAAAGGGGTTTTCGGCGGTAATCTTTTCGTACATCTGGAAAAGGTTGTCGTAGCGCGCGGCCACCACGTCGGCACCGTCGCGTTTGATAGCGTCGCGAAAATCCAGATACACAGCAAGGCCCGACTCACCCACACCGCGACCTTCGTCGCAGCGGAACTTGGCTTGGCGCGAAGACACGTCGCGAGGGGCTAGGTTGCCGAAGCTAGGATAGATGCGCTCCAAATAATAATCGCGTTCTTCGTCGGGGATTTGATCGGGCGGACGCTTGTCGCCCTTTTGCTTGGGCACCCACACGCGACCGTCGTTGCGCAGCGATTCGCTCATGAGAGTGAGTTTCGACTGGTGATCGCCCGATACGGGGATGCAAGTCGGGTGGATCTGCGTGAAGCAGGGGTTGCCGAAGACCGCGCCCTTTTTGTAGGCGCGCCAAGCGGCCGTGGCGTTGGAGTTCTTGGCATTGGTCGAAAGGTAAAAGACGTTGCCGTAGCCGCCCGTGCAGAGCAGTACCGCGTCGCCCACGTAGGACTCCACTTCGCCGGTGACAAGGTTGCGGGCGGTCACACCGCGCGCCTTGCCATCCACGACCACGAGGTCGAGCATTTCGCGGCGGGGTTTGTAGTCGATCTTCTTGGCGTTCACCATGCGCATCATGGCCTGGTAAGCGCCGATCAAGAGCTGCTGGCCGGTTTGACCGCTGGCGTAAAAGGTACGCGAAACCTGGGCACCGCCGAAAGAGCGGTTGGCGAGAAGGCCGCCGTACTCGCGGGCAAAGGGCACACCCTGCGCCACGCACTGGTCGATGATCGCGGCCGAAACTTCAGCCAGGCGATACACGTTCGCTTCGCGTGCGCGGTAGTCGCCACCTTTGATGGTGTCGTAAAAGAGACGGAAGGTGGAGTCGCCGTCGCCAGGATAGTTTTTAGCGGCGTTGATCCCGCCTTGGGCGGCAATCGAGTGCGCGCGGCGCGCGGAGTCTTGGTAGCAGAGCGTGATCACGTTGTAGCCAAGTTCTGCGAGCGTGGCCGAAGCCGAGGCGCCCGCGAGGCCCGTGCCCACACAGATCACCGTGAACTTGCGGCGGTTGGCGGGGTTCACGAGTTTGGAGTCGAATTTGTATTTGGTCCATTTGTCCGCGAGCGGACCACCGGGAATTTTTGCGTCAAGTAAAGTCATTTTCGTGATTAACCTCTATGGAAAAAGAAAACGTACAGTGGTTGCGAGATGAAGCCGAGGGTCACCACGCCGGTATAAACCCAAGAGAGTTTTGCGATAAGGGCCGAGTACACCGGATGACGAAATCCGAGAGACTGCCAGCAGGCTTCAAAGCCGTGCTTAAGGTGCATGCCGAGCAATACGAGAGCGCCCACATACCAAGCGACGTAAACAGGATTGCCAAAGACTTCAACAAGGTTGCGGTGCAGATCGCGCATTGTTACGCCGTCGTAAGTGACTTCGTAAACTTGTCCGAATTTGAAGTGCAAAAGGTGGAGCACGATGAAGACCGCGATGATCACCCCGCTGTGGATCATGGTGCGCGAGGGGAGCGAGGCGGCTTTTTGATCGATAGGATCTACGGCGTAGCGACCATCGCGCGCGTTTTTGTTGTCGCGCGTGAGCCAGATGCCGCAAATCATGTGAATAAAAACACCGATGAGCAAAAGCGTCTCAGCGGTGTAGAGGAGCGGCTTATTGGAGACGATCGCGTGGCCGTAGCGGTTGAAGGCTTCGGGCCCGAGAAACACGAGAAGGTTGCCGGCCATGTGACCGAAAACAAACCCGGCCATGCCGAGTCCCGTGAGTCCCATTAGTGTTTTTCTACCGATGGTGGAAGTGGTGTATCTGATCAGAGCTGATGCCATATGGATGAAGTCAAAGTAGCACGAGGCAAGCGGGCTTGGCCAAGACAACCTTCGCGAGTTTTGGAGCTCGGGAAGGTTTTATCGCGTTGCATCAACCTTGCTGATAATGACTATCACTTAGGCGACTCAATCGACTCCAAAAGAGCGCGCAAATCCTGTCCCGTGGCCACATGAAAACGCATCGCGTGCTCCAAATGACTATTCAGACTCGCGTAGTACGAGAGCTCAGCGTCGATGAGATCGCGTTCGATGGCGAAAAAATCGCGGTAGGTGAGCGTGCCAAAGCGAAACATCTCTGAGGCTTTTTGGTAGGAGCGCTTGGCCAGGTCGAAGGCGATCTTTTTGGCCTCGATCAGTTCCTGACTCGTGCGCAGGGTTTTCTCGCTCTGCACGAGGTCGATGGCAACGGCATCGCGCACGGCTTTTTCTTGGTAGCGCACCTCAGCTGTCTGCGCGGCGAGCTCGCGACGTTTGGAGAAAGAATCGAGTCCCGAGAAAAGGGGAACTTCGATGCGCAGCCCATAACTCCACTCGCGCGTGTTGGGCGAAAAAAGCTCTGAGCGCGTGTACGAGGCATTCCCCCAATTGCCAACGGCCGACACCGTGGGCCAGTGCTCAGCCATCTGCACGGCCTTGGCGGCCTCCACGCCGCGCACGGATTCGTAAACACGTTTCAGTTCGGGGCGAGCGTCCATGCGCACCTCGCTTGCCGTGATCGCGCGGTAATTGCGCGCCGATTCGAGGTTTCCGTTCACACGGATCGAAGACACGTCGCTCTTGCCGATGATATTCAAAAGCTGCACAACGCCCGTCTGCAAATGGCTCTCGGCTTCAATGATCCGCGGTTTCAGGAGTGCGGCCTGGGTTTCAAACTGAAGTACCGGAAGTTCCCGCTCCGCACCCATACGGTAGCGTTGGCGCGCCTGCCGGATGAGCTTGGATTGCGAGTCGTACTGTCGGCGCAGCGTGTTCAGTTGCTCTTGGTAGAGGAGCAGCGTGTAGTACGAAGAAGCCATTTCAAAGAGCTGCTCGCGCTCTTCGATGTCGCGATCCAGGCGCGCCCGCTCGGCAATCGAGTCCTGCTGAATGGGCCCATTCCACAGCGCTCCGCCTCTGAGAATGGGCTGCGTAAAAGAAAAACCCGCGCGGTACGAATTGTAGGGATCTCCCAAAAAGGCGCCGGCGCCGGACACGGCGACCGAATCCTTGCGGCGATCCCAATCGTAGTGAAAGGAGATGTCGGGCAACACCGTGGCCCAAATGCCACTACTCTTAGCGGCCTCTTGTTCGTAGCGCGCTTGCGCCACTTTGATTTGCACGTTGTTCTGCACCGTCAGCTTCACGGCGTCGTGAATGTTGAGCTCAAAAACGTTTGCCGCCGTATTCGCCGTTTGTGCTGACGCTTCTGCGTTGAAAACAAGATTGCAACCAAAAAATAAAAAAACCACCCACTCGCGACTAGCAAAAACACGCAACACGATCCGCAATCCTCCCGCTTTTCTCCTATGGAGCAACCTACTCGAATCTACCCGCACGCGTCCACGCTCGGCGCGCGTCTTCACGTAATTAATGGCGCGCAAGAAATGTTTTTTAAGTCTCATCTTGCGCTTTACGCATGGGTGACGGGTTTGACATCACTTTGATCCAATACTTGTATGAACCTAGGGAATTAAAGAGGGAGTCAAGGGGAATGGGACTTAGCACCTTAGTTAACGCATCCGTTATTGCCACCACATTATTATTTCTCTCTGCCTGCGGCCAAGATCGAAATCTCAGCGATTACCGATCTTCGCTAGTGGAGTTAGAACTGAGCAAATACCGCTCGATCGCCGGCACCTATCGCGGGCTCGCCTACCAAGCGGGCTCCAAAAAACCGCTCGGCGAGATCGAAGTGCAGCTGCTAGCGGCCACCGTGGTCGACACGGATGGATTGCGCCGCGAGCCGCGTGCGGTGCTGCAGTCCTACATCAGACTTCGCGTGCCGAACCTCAGTGAGATCGTCGCGTCGATGGAAACTGGCTATTATCTGCCGGTAGAAAAACGTCTCAAGACTTCGGTCAACGCCACCCGCAACGGCGGCAGCACCGGCACCAACGCTCCTGGCGGGGGCGCCCCTACGGGCTCCGGAGATGTCACGCGCACCGTTCAACTCGAAGCCGACGTCGACGGAAAAACCCTCACCGGTTTGCTCGCGGTTTTTGGCTACACCAACACAGGGCTCGAAATCGAAGTGGAGCGCGATGCCGAATGGCCCGCACTCAATGAGCGAAGCTTTGCCAAAGATCGCCTGCCCTACATCAGCGCGCGTGGCCGGATTTCTTATTCCGGCAAAGCCTTCTACGCCGATGGCCGCAAAGAACCTGCCAAACTCGAACTGCGCAACAACAGCCTCACTTCGATTGGCATGCTGATCGACATCCTCTCGCCTGTGCGTATCTTCACAGGCATCGTGGACCTTCCGGGCACCAAGATGCGATTTTCCTTTTCGAACATGGCTTGGGACTCGGAAGCCGGCACCCTCAAAGGCTCACAGCAGCGCGGCGGCTTAGACGCCATCGTGATCAGCACCGAGTGCACCGAACACACCGATGCCAAGACCGAAGGTTGGAATTGTACCTACACGTCAACGATGGGCGGCATTCTGCAAGAATTCACCTTCCGCCGTCCTCTCAACGCGGCAGAAGAAAGTCAGCCTTAAGATGAAGGCCTTCGCTATAGCATTCTTGGCCGCAAGCACGACGCTGGCGGCCACCGAAAAGAGCCGCGGCTTTGAGATGGACATTCCCAGTGAATGGATGCGTCTCTCACAGGGCGTACGCCAAGATATGGTGAACCTCGGCAGCGAAGAGATTGACTTTCGATGGAACCCCTCGGGTAATTTTTTCAAGCCGCTCGAAGGCTTCACCGGCCCCTCTAAGCTGCGCTCGGCGTGGGGCTCCTTTGCTGGCTCTTACACCTCGATCAACTTGCAGCCCAAGTGGCGACACCTTGCCATTCGTCTGCGAGGCGAGATCTCCTATGGCGTTTTTGCGGCAGCGACGGACGCGCGGCTGCACGATCTGAATTTTGTAGCTGGCACACTCTTCGAACCACACGCTTTGCGCTGGCGCGGAGACGGCAGCCTTGGCCTCTTTGTGGGCGCGCTGTGGGAGCAGTGGTTTGCTCCCGAGTCGCGCCAGAGCCTGGCACAGGCGGGCTACGGTGGCGGTTTGCAGAGCGGCCTAGAACTGCGCCAGGGCCTCGGACGTTTTGACGAGAGCGACATCAAAGCCGTCGCCTCGCTCACGCGCCGGGACTACTTCATCGCCACACCATATCGCGGCCAGTGGCTCGCGCAAATCGGCATGGCCTTTACCCTCTAATCTGGAAGACTGAGCACCTCATCGCCCCAGGTGACAAGGCCATCGCTGGCGTCGATCTTTACATAGCGACCGAAATTGCCATAAAAAATATAACTCCCCTCGTGATCACGATAAAACTGCGCCGTCCAATAGGGATAGGCATGCGAGATCGCCACAAAGAAGGCCTTCAACGTATAAGCTCGGTGCTGCGCGAGGCTGACCCCACGAGCGATGTGCAGAGGGTCGGGAGTGTAATGCGCTACATAGCTCACGGCGCGCTTGATCTCGTGCGAGGGCTGGGCCTCGGGATCCGCAAAAGTCGGAAGTTTGAGATAAGTATTGATGTAGAGTCCTTCGGGACGCGACTCGGTGAATTCGAGGTAACCAAAGAGGTCCATGCAGCCGTCATGGATCGAGCGGTTGCTAAAACTCGAGGGCAGGGGCTCCGCGGCCCACAGCGGTAGCGAGATCCCTAGCGCGAGTCTAGCGATCCAGCTTCCGAGTTTCATTAGCCACCGACTTCCTTACAACAGTTCGCCGCGATCACGAGGCGCTGAATCTCCGAGGTGCCCTCGTAGATTTCAGTGATCTTGGCGTCGCGCAGGTGACGCTCAAGGGGATACTCGCGCGTGTAGCCATAACCACCGAGCACTTGAATACCGCGCGAGGCGACGTCCATGGCGGCGGCCGAGGCGAAGAGCTTGGCTTCGGCAGCTTCTTTGGTGTACGGCAGGCCCGCATCTTTTTTGAGCGCAGCCGCGCGCATCAGAAGGCGCGAAGCGTCTGTTTGAATGGCCATCTCAGAGATGTGGTGCTGAATGGCGCCGAGCTTGGCGATGGGTTTGCCAAAGGCCTCGCGCTCAAGCGCGTACTCGGTGGCTTCTTCGAGGGCCGCACGGGCGATGCCCACCGCCTGCGCCGAAATGCCAATGCGTCCGCCATCGAGCGTGTTCATCGCCACCTTAAAACCTTCTTCTTCGCTGCCGAGCATTTGATCTTCGGGGATCTCTACGTTTTCAAGGATGATCTGCGTGGTGCTCGTGCCGAGGATGCCGAGTTTGTCTTCGACCTTGCCCACAGAATAACCCTTGGCGCTGCGCTCAACGATGAAGGCGCCGATGCCTTTGTGTTTTTTGGATTCGTCGATCACCGCGTAGACGATGGCCACATCGGCTTCGCGCCCGTTGGTGATCCAGTTCTTCACGCCGTTTAGTACCCACTTGCCCCCTTTTTTAACGGCGCGAGTTTTGAGTGCGGCCGCATCCGACCCGTTGCCCGGCTCAGAGAGGCAGTAGCAGCCGAGCTGCTCGCCGCGGGCGAGCGGCTTGAGGAAGCGCTCCTTTTGCTCGTGCGTGCCGAACTTCTCCAGCGGGTGGCACACAAGCGAGTTGTTCACCGAGAGAATCACACAGGTCGAGGCGCAGGCCACGGCGAGCTCTTCGAGCGCCACCGTATACGACATGGTGTCGAGACCCGAGCCGCCGTATTCGGGCGAGACCATCATGCCGAGAAAGCCCATCTCAGCGAGCTGGCGGATGATTTCTTTAGGGTACATGTGCTCGCGGTCGATCTTCGCGGCGATGGGGTGCAGCTCTTTGGCGACAAAGTCGCGCAGGGTCTCGGCGATGGTGAGGTGATCGGAGTTCAGAAAAGCATCGGACCACAGAGTGGGGCGCGGTTTGATCGACATGAGCTCATTGTAGGCCGCTAGCGCCAAAAAAACAAACGAGAGATCCAGCGGCGCGCACCGGAAAACGCGGGTTCAAGATCCGCGTCGTTTTTACCCAAATCGTCCTCCATGGGCTCCACGTGCACCGGCTCTAGCGCGAGCGGAGCCGCGGGTGCTGTGCGGGCAAGATCCTCGGAGACTTCACGCAGCTGCTGACGACGCGCCGAGAGCGAGTGACAAAAGTCTTCGACGGAGGCGGTGACCTTGGCGTTCACATCGAAATCGCCGATCTCGGAACGAAAATCGCGGCTAAATTCTCTCGCGATTTCCATCAGCTCGGCCGTAGAGAACAAATGCGGCCTCTGGCCGCGCTCCTTCTTTTGCAAGTTGATCAAAAACGATGTGAGCTCTCCCGTCACACTCTGCCCTGGAAGTCCCACGAGAAAATAGAAGGCACTTTTGAGTGTTTCGTCGTGAACGGCCGCCTCGGGATTTCTCTGCGCGGCGATCGTCGCCACGTTGATCATTCCCGTACCAGAATCCACAACGCCCACAGTAAACTCACGCAGCGAAAGCGAAATTTTTTCGAGCAAGTGCTGACGCTCTGGATCTTCCGTATTTTTAGCGAGCTCGCGCAGGTGTTGGTGCGCTCCGTAGTAATACTCCGTGCGATGACGGGCGGCATCTATCCAGCGTTTTTCGAGCAAGACAACTCCGGAATGGAAATTCATGTCGTGCAAAAATGGCAAACCACGGCCGGCGAGCGGAATGAGGCCGTAGCGAATGAAGAGGTCAAAATACTTTTTGAAGTTGATCTTCTTGGTGCGGGGATTCGTGTGCAAATTGGCATGAAAGCCCGTCGGGATGGGCTCCAGTCCCCGACTTTGAAGCTGGGCCGAAACCGCGGTCAAAATCGCGCGCCAAGTGGCCGGAGAGGGGAGCTGCATGCGGTCAGCGCCGTCCCAATGATAACCCCACACGTGGGCCACGTCCGACCCCATCACTTCGAGGAACCAGCGCGGATCCCCCTGGGGATCATAACCCGTGGTGCTGGCCTGGGATCCCCATTCGCCATGCCGCCTTTGGAAAATCCAAAAGAGTCGATCGAGTTCATCGCGCAGGCCGCTCTCGAAAAAGACCGATTGCCGAGTGGTCTTGCGCGCTAAGAGCTCATCATAGGTTTCGGTAACGTCGCGTGTGCCGCCGCCGAGGCGCTCACGCAAAGCGCGGAGCAGCGTCGCACAGGTCACGCGTGGAGTGGGAAGGGCGTCGAAACCATGCGCAAAAGCGCCGGTCGAGACTCCAGGGAGTCCTGCCAGCACCAAGGCTAAAAATCGCTGATTTCCCCGTAATTTCAAGCCCCTGCGGTATACACTAATTCATGACGCAGCTCAACAAAGTTTTGAGATTTGTCTTGGTCGAGTTCTGAAAAGGACCGAAGTGGTTGTAGCTACGAGTCGAATGAAAATGAAGGCTTACGCAGCGATCTTGAGGCGCTTTGAGAGCGCCCGAGCTCAGCTTGTTGGCCGGGTGGGTGCGCAGGGCAGCCGTGGTGTTCACCTGTACGTAGAAAGACTGCAGGGCCTTGTTCACACCGCAGAAGGCGTTGAAGTGCTGCTGCGAGGAGCCCAGCACGCGAATCATCTCAGCATTCGAAGCTGTGCGCGAGACCTGGCACGAAGAGCGGCTGTAACGCTCGTTCCATTCTCGAATGCAGGCCTGAATGTTGCCGCTGGCGCCGGGCGAGAACTGGTACATGCCGATGTTGAGCTTTGAGGCGTCGCTCACTTGGGCTTCGTCGTAATAGAACTTCACGCCATCGGGTTTTTTGTAGCCCGAGGGAGCCACCTGGCTCGCCAAATCACGCGAGCGCGCGGTGTCAGCTGTGGTGAGCGATTCGGAGTACGAGAGGCACGAGAAAAGCTTCGCCCAGAGATTCATCAGATCCTGGCGCGCGCGATCGTCGCCCGCCAGACTCTTGGTGCGCAAAGCGTTGTACTTGGCCGCAAACGCGTTGGCCTGATCGATCACCGACTGCGCGGGCACAAGCTCCGCGTAACGCAGCGTGCTCGTGAGCGAAGAGGCGCTCACCGTGCACATGGGGTGCGAGTCAAAACCCACCGCATCCAAGCGCGTGGTGTCGAGCGAGTAGGCAGAGGCAATATAAGAGACTTCGGGGTGGGCGGCTTCGAACTCTTCTTCAACAAAGCGGCCGATCACAAGGCCAAAGGGATCTTCTTTGGCGCGCAAATCCGCTTCGCAGGAATCCGAAGCGTGACCCGTCATGGTGCGAGTTTTTTGCAACTCCGTGAGACCTTTGGATTTGTCCACGCCACTTGCCACCGAGAGGAACTCCTTATCGGTGTCGATGACCACGGGTGGCGCGGTGGGAACTTCGGGCTCCGACACGTCGGGTTCCTCGGTAGCGGGTGGGCGAGGAGAGCCATTAGCAACGGCGTTCTGGGCACCTAAGAATGCGAGGGAAAGGGTGATGATTTTGAAAAAACGCTCCATATCTCAGGAATCGGGAGCGAAGGACAATACTTAAGGATTTTAACGACATTTATTGTATTCTTAATGAAGATTATTCTAGACTCCGGATATGGAAATCGTCATTGGCGTTCTGATTGGCCTCGCGGCTGCCGCGCTCGCATTTTACTTCATCAACCGCAGCTCCACGAATCAAATCAGCGACAAAGTCGCTCGCGAACGCTCTGAGATGGAACTTCAATTTCGAAATCTCGCCGAAGAATCCCTAAGACGAAACCGCGAAGAATTTCTTGCGCTCGCCGGTGCGCAATTCGAAAAAGAACAAGAGCGCGCCAAGGGCCAACTCGCAGGCCTCAAGAGCGAAGCGCAAAAAGAAGTGGAGCTGCTCGTGCGCCCACTCGCCGACACTCTGAAGCGCTACCAAGAAGGGCTCTCGCTCGCCGAGCAAAACCGCTCCAAAGAGTACGGTTCGCTCGACCGCATGCTCAAAGTTCTCTCCGAATCTAACGAGGCGCTCAAAAAAGAAACCACGAACCTATCGCACGCCCTGAAGCGCCCTACAGTGCGCGGGCGCTGGGGCGAGATTCAGCTCCGCCGCGTGGTGGAGCTCTCGGGCATGAGTGCGCACTGCGATTTCTCTGAGCAGAACTCCGTCACCACCGAAGAAGAATCCAAACTGCGCCCCGACATGGTGATCAACCTGCCGAACAAGCGCAAGATCGTGCTCGACTCCAAAGCGGTAATGGACGCCTACCTCGACGCCGAAGCCGCCACCGACGACGAAGTCCGCAAGAACAGCCTGCGCCGTCACGCCATGGGCATTCGCTCGCGTATCCAAGACCTCAGCCGCAAATCCTATTGGGATCAATTCCCCGAATCGCCCGAGTTCGTGATCCTTTTCATTCCGGGCGAAGCTTTTTTCTCGGCCGCACTTCAGGCAGATCCCGAACTTGTGGAGTACGGTTTTCACCAAAAGGTCGTGCTCGCCACGCCTACAAATCTCATGGCGCTACTAAAGGCCGTCGAATACGGCTGGCGCCAAGAGCAGGTGGCAGAGAACGCGCGCAAGATCTCGCTTGAGGCCGTAAAGATCTACCAGGGCCTTGCGACTTGGAGCTCGCACCTCGGAACCGTGGGCACAAGCCTCGACCGTTCTGTAAAGGCCTACAACGCCGCCATGGGCTCCCTGGAGCGCACGGTGCTGCCTCCGGTGCGCCGACTTCGGGAGCTGGGCGTGTCGGCCAAAGACGAAGTCGTGCAGCCGCCCTCGATTGAGACCGCAGCTCGCGAGCTGATGGGTGGCACCCCCCAGAAAGACCCCTCCTAAAGCCTAAAGTTTCGGCACTTTTGCACCGATACTTCGAATGATGAAGATCTCCTTACGGGCTCATCTATTCGGGGTTTTGGCACTCGCGGGCCTCTTGGCCAGTGCCGCCACGCGCGCCGGAATCGCCCCCGAAGAGCATGCCGTAGAGGCCGACTCGCTGCCCGAGGTCGTGGTCACCAGCAAACGCGAAGATCCCGAATTCGATCTCTTCACTTTAAACGCCACCAAACTGCGCGAGATCGGCGGAGGCTCCGAAGTGGGCGTCGCCATGCAAAACTCCCTCGTGCAAGTGCTGCCCAACAAGTCGGGCAGCGGCGACATGTGCAACCCCGCCTTCATCAACAAAAGAGCGCCCTGCCAAGACGGCGAGCTTTTCATCTCTTTCGTACGTCACCTCAACTCTAAAAATGCGATCCCCAAACGCGGTACTTGTTACTGCGTCTCCAGAAGCGCGATCGACGGTAGCGATGCCAACAAAGGCGCTCCTCAGATGAGCGGCTTTGTGTCCTTTGACTCCAAAGACTACAACGCCTTGGACGAGCGTTTCATGGGCCAAATCGGCTTGGTCGACCCCACCAACAACCCTGCCCCCGTATGGAGCAAAGAATCGCGCTTCATTCGCGACCCTCACAAACTTGACCAACTCACCCGCTACCTCGAAACGGAAAACGAGATGTATCGCATCAGCGAAAACGCCGAATACTCCTACACGGTAGATCTGGGATACAAGCAACGCCAGAAAGCCCGCGAATTGCTCGACGCCAGCTTCGCTTCGACCGATTGGAAAACCAAAGACGGCAAAGAACGCAGTCCCTACAGCGTGGGCATCGAGAGCGAGCTCTACAAAAAAGACGGCATGCTCGCAGAATATGCCGAACGCACGGTAAAATCGCTCGGCACAGAGTTCAGCCCCTTCGCCCTCTTCCACAACGCATGGAAACTCTCGCGCCTCACGCGCACCAACAATGACATCACTCTCAAACTCATCAACGATAGCGTGCTCAAACAGCTCACTATTCGATTCAAAGATCCCAAGATCGTGGCGCGTCTAATGCCCAAGTACGAAGCCTTCAACAAGTACATTTGGGAGACGATGCACACCGAGGCTCAAGAGTTGCACCCAGACTCCCCCGAGAGCGCCGTAGTGGACGATCACTTCAAGGCCGCTCTACGCGAAGACGCACACAACACCCATCGTGAGATGTGGAACCTGCTTGCAGAGCTCGACAACGAAGCAAGCCAAGTGCTCGCCACAGCCGACACCACCAAAATGGGCAAAGCCATCAGCCTGAGCGACACTCGCAAGATCAACGAGTACACCATCAACACCAGCGCCATGGTGCCGAGTTCCAAACTCAAACGCCGCGACATGATCTCCAAACACCCCGGCGTCTGCCCCTGCGATCCCAAGTCACCGAGCATCCCCGACAATCTCGAGGTGCGCAGCCTTACGGACGCTGGTTTTCAGCAGAGTGGCCTCAGCTTCGGTCGCGGTGTCACCTATCAACTGGTGGACGAGCGCAGCCTACCCGCCGGCCTGCGCTCACAAAAGATTCGCAGCAAGCGCACAGGCTACAGCGCCCCCAACAACTCACCTGCAGGTAGCACGCGCGCGGGCTTCGCGGCCCTCCGTCGCTCGGGCTCCAACGGCATGGCAAACCTTGGGCGCGGCACCCTCGACAGCCCCATCACGGCAGCCATCTCGCGTGGCGCGGCCCAGACCTACGGCATTTGCCAAGGCGACATGATTCACGATCCGAATTTTGGTTGGCTGAGGGTCGAAGGCGGCTGCACAAGCGACTTCAACGACATTCGCATCGACGTGTGGCGCGGTAACACGCCTACCCGCGATCTATGGACGGTGGAGTTTGATCCGGACAATCGGTGGAACTTCACCCATTTCCCGGCTGGTCTCGTGGACGTGGAATACGCCCGCAAACACCCGCGCTAGAGCGCGTTCACACAAATCTTAAGGTCCACTTTGGTGAACTTGTGTTCGCCCTTGGAAAAAGCGATCGAACGCGAGTCGTCTTCTAGGTCGGCGAGACGGGTGTCTTGCTCGGCACTGAAGGTGAGCTTAGCAAAATTGAGTGGGGTCACGAGTTTGGTTTTGGCCTCTGTATTGATATTGACCGCATCAAAACGGCGCTCGGAGCCCACCACATTGAGAGTGCTGTCATTACCGCCGTCGTAAAGGTCAAAATGCAGATCGTTTTTGTCTGACGAGGCCATGAGCGAATAGAGCCACTCACCCTCGAGACTCTTTTCGAGCAAGATAAAGGTGCCCGAGTCTTCATCGGACTGAAAGCAGTGGCTCTCAGAGGCGAAGGGGCGCTGAGCTTGGGGGATGTCTTCGGCACGAGCGCCTGTAGAAAGAGCCAGGATTCCCAGGCTCCAAAAACCACTCAAAAAGGCCGCTTTTTTAACGATATTCCGCATGTGTTCTCCAAGATCCTTTTCGCCGGTTTTCGGCCGCTCGGTTTTAACACTTATTGCGCAGTGCATCAAGAAAATTCCCTCCGCAAAAGCCTCTTCCAGCGGCCAAATTGACATTTGTACGCGATAAGTTAAATTATCGTGTATTGTAACTAGCTGTTTTTACGTTATTCTTCAAAAAACGGGCGTAGGGCCTACCAAAAAGGCCATTTTTTGAAAGAATCTAAAATAGGGCATCAAAGAAGGGGATACGGATGGCGTTCGAAAAGCTCTCAAAATTCGCAAAAGCCGTAAAAAACGCCTTCGCCAAAGCCCTCCAAAAGCGCCGAAAAACGCCGCAAAAAAACCTGCCCGCGGGCCCCAAAAAAGGTCGAAAAAAGGGGCCAAAAGAACCCGCCTCGCCCAGCCTTCCGCAACCGGTCCTGGAGGCCCCGCGCCCGATTTCCGCGATTGAGTCCTTTGCCGAAGTGCAGCTCAGCGAGCATTCCAAACGGGCCTACCGCCGCGATTTGCAGGATTTCATCGGTTACCTGCGCGCCCAAAATTTGCTCGAAGATTGGAACACTGCGATCGGGCCCACTGAAGTTGCCGCCTACCGCGATCATTTGAGCCAAATCAGAGGTCTCGCCAAAAGCTCCGTGACCCGAAAACTGGCCGTCATCAAATCCTTCTACAAATGGGCCCTGGCGCAGGGGTGGGTGCTACGAAATCCGGCCGAACTCGTGCGCGGATTCCCCCAAACCCAAGACTCCAAAACCGGGTTTCTCACCGACGCCGAAGTCGACCTGATGCTCGCCTATTTCGACAAATTCCCCGAGCTCGGACTCACCAAAGAAGCCCAAAAAGTGACCGTGCACACGCTGCTGATGCTCGGTGTGCGCCGCTCGGAGGCCGCCTCGATCGACGTGGGCCACATCAAATACGAGGCCGGCAAATGGCTCCTCTTGGTGCAAGGCAAAGGGCACCGCGACCGCCTGCTTCCCATTCCGGAGCGCCTGCTCGAGACCATCGAAAACTGGCTCCAGCGCCTTTTCGAAGATGCGCCCATGGGCTCCATGCCTTATTCCACCCACGCCTGGGTGCAGTGGATCGCCGCCTACCGCGATCAGCCCCTGCTCATTTCCACCAAGGGCAAGAGCAAGGGCCAGCGCCTTTCGAGCGCCGAAATCGCCTGGACCGTGCGCAAGGTGGCGCGCAAAGCGGGCATCGCCAACCGCATCTCTCCCCACGTGCTGCGCGCGACGGCCATCACCCACGCCCTTGACCAGGGAGCCTCACACCGCGGCGTGCAACAGATGGCCGGCTGGACCTCGCCCCTCATGATCAGCCGCTACGATAAGAGGCGAAATGACCCAGAACACTCGGCAGTTCACAAATTAAGGTACGCAAAAAGTCACACAGATTCCCCCTCGGACAGCGCTCGCGAAGGAGTACAATCTCAAAAAGAAGGGTAGGTGAGCATGGAGAAGACCCCGTTCCCCCTGGACAATCACGACATGCTTTTTAAAAGCGCTTTTCAGCACTCCTCAATAGGCATGGCGCTTGTTTCAACCGAGGGACGTTGGCTCAAGGTCAACGAATCGCTCTGCCGCATGCTCGGTTATTCCGAAGAAGAATTTCACGAGATGACCTTTCAAGCCATCACGCATCCCGAAGACTTAGACCGCGACTTGGAGCATGTGAACCAGATGATCTGTGGCAAGCGCGCCTCCTACCAAATGGAAAAGCGCTACTTTCACAAAAGCGGACGCATCGTGTGGGCCACGCTCAGCGTTTCTTTGATTCGCGAACAAAACGGCAATCCGGAATTTTTCATTTCACAGCTTCAAGACATTACCGAACTCAAAGCGGCGCAGATCCTTATCGAAACTGAACGTGCCCAGCGCGCCCATGTGGCTCGACTTTCGGCGCTCGGCCAACTCGCCGCAAGCATTGCACACGAAATCAACAACCCGCTGACCATTCTTCTTGGGCAGGCCGATGTTTTGGTGCGCGCTTCCGAAAAGCCCACCCTAGACCCGCAGCTCATCGACCGCTGCGCTCACACTATTCACAGCACGGTCAAACGCATCGCGCTCGTGATTCGGGGCTTGCGCAACTCCACACGCGACGGACGCAACGACGAATTCGAGGAGTTTCCCCTTACAGAGATGCTCCAAGACGTGCTTTCGCTCTGCAAGCAGCGCTACCTCAAGCACAACATCGAAATTCGACTTCCCGAAATTTCTCCTAAAACCACCCTCTACGGACAAAAGATTCAGCTCGAACAGGTGCTCGTGAACATCTTCAACAACGCCTTCGATGCGGTCAAAGACTTAAAAGTAAAATGGGTAAGCCTTGAGTTTCGCCAAAACGACACGCATGCGATCATAGAAATTACCGATTCTGGCGAGGGCATCTCACCTGAAATTCGCCGCCACCTGATGCTGCCCTTTTTTACCACCAAAAAGGCCGAAGAAGGCACCGGAATCGGGCTCAGCATCAGCAAGGCGATCGTGGAACAGCATGGGGGAGATTTTTATCTCGACGAGACCAGCCCTCACACGTGTTTTGTGATTTCGCTGCCGCGGCGATTCCGTCCGAATCGCCGACCGGAATTTTAAGGCTTCGAAGCCAGTCTTTGCGCGAGAGCCTCGCGCAGTGCGGACTCGTAATCGCTTTTCGCAACAAAATTTACAATCGGGTTGTCGCAATCGGCAAAGACACCCCGAACCTTTTCAAAGCGCCGGCCGAGCACGCGTGTGCCCGCTTCTTTACCCAAGAGCAGCTGCAAAAAATGCAAATTGATTTGCTCACCTGTTTCGCCGCGGCGAGCGGCTCGGTAGGTGAGGGAAATTTCGGCTTGGTTGAGCACGTCGCCCGTCACCAATTCTAGAGCCTCAACGTAGAGAACGCCTTCGTCGAAGAGACCGAGATCGACACGTTTGATGAGGCCCGCTTCGGCTAGCTTGTAGACGTTTTCGATCACCGGTATACCGTAGTGGTTTGCGAGACCTGCGACACCGATCTTTCCGCCCTCAAAGACTTGGGGGGTTTCCGAAGTCGCCGCCTGGTCAGAAAAGGTGGTTTGCAAAAGGAGGGCCGTCGCGGTACCGCCCTGACTACTGGGCACATCAGCTATCCACAAGTGTGACGCCTCGCCGTTTGTGATTTCGTAGAACTTCGCTCCCCAGCCTGCACCCCCGCGGTTGGCAATGAGGGAGTTCGAGAGCACGATGCGCACCGCGACGGGTTTCGTAAGGGAGATCGCCTGGGCAACGCCCGCGGCAAAGATTGCTAACAAGATTGTGAAACTTCGGAGAGATTTCATTTCTTCTTCTTGAGGGGTTTCGAGTTGAGCATGTTGATCACGCCTTGGAAGCTCATGTATTCGTGATCTGGATCTTTGATGTTGTGCCCGGCGCTGAGTTCACGAAAGCGAGCTCGCACGGCCGTGGCTTCGTCGTTGGTAAAAATCATCCCCAAGGCATCGAGACGTACGCCGGCTTCCCACGTCCAACCGGAGCCCGCATCCCCATCGGTGATCACGACGAATTTTTTTTGGATGAAGATTTTGAGCGCGTTCTTTTCGATGATGGTGCCGTTTTTCAGCGTGACCAGCACGAGCGACACGCGATTGTCCGAAGGCTCCTCGAGACGCACCTGAATGCTCTCTAGCATGCCGTAACGGGCCAATATCGAAACGGCCGTTAGCGCCTCGTGATCGTGTTCTTGTGCCGTAAGTCCGGAAAAATAGATTTTACCGTGGTCAAGCTTTACGCCGGTTTCGCTTCCGGCCTGCGAATAGTTGCGGTCGGTGAGTGCCCATAGATTCGGCACCACTCCGCGTTCGGGCATCTCGAACCACAGGTTAAGAATCTTGGCGTTGTCGACAGATTTCTCGTTCACTTTGGCAATGCCTGCGTCGACGTTGGTGAGCTTCGCGGAGACTTGGTAGAATTCGATTTTCACTGGAATGGTGAGTTTAAAGGCCTGGGCCGCCGGCGCCGCGAGCGCCATGGTGACCAAGGCCAGAGTCGCTACTTTGAATTTCATTTTTTGATAGCTCCGGCGCGCAGGATATCAAGATCGATCGTGAGCTGTTCAAAATCGATATACTTTTCTTGGCGAGTGCCCACTTTGGCTTTGTCGAGTTCCAAGAGCGACTGTTCCAGACCGAGGGCCTTGATTTCATCTTTCGACAAGATGAGACGCACGAAGGATTCCAGCACTTCCACGCGCGGCTCAGTGCGAACCATTCCCTTGGTTTGCATTTCCGCAAGGCTTGCGCTCGTGAGGTCGGTGCCGTTGGTGAGACGGACGTTTCTCAGAGTGAGACTTTTGCCTTCGGTGCCGTTCACGAGTCCGAAGGTGATGTTCTCAACGTAACCGAATCGGGCAAGCACGGAGAGGGCCGTAAGGTTTTCACCGTCGATAAAAATTTTACCGTTGGTCATTTCGGGCTGGGTCGCCGAGCCTTGCTGATCGCCGCGATCGGTAAGGATGTAAAAATCAAGTTTGCCTTTGGAGTTGACCTCGTACCACATGTGCAAAGCCTTAGCAGAGTCCGTGAGGCGCTCCGTCACACGGGCCTTGCCGTAAGCCGCATCCGAGAGCTCCGTATTGCTACTGATAAAATTCAAGTCGATCTTCTTTTTGAGTTCATAACCAAAGGCCGAAGTGGCCGAGATGAGGGATAGGATAGAGACGAGCCAGATACGTTTGGAAAACATCGAAAACACTCCTTCGTGAAACGGTAGAGGGACGGGGTTTTCTGGGGCTTATAACACAATGCGTTAGATGCGTCAACGCTTCGGTAAGGGACGAGATTCCTTGAGGATCAGCCGGTAAGCCTCGAGGGCCGTGGCCCGGGGACTTGTCCGGCGCAGGGCGATCAACCTCTGGATGACTTTGTTCGAAAAGCGGGGTGCTGCCACCGAGGTGCTCGACATCGCGAACTCGTAGTACGGCACCTTGCTGCGCTTGCCAAAGAGATCGTTCGAGTTCACCTTCAGCCCCGAACCGTTAATGTAAACGTCCACACCCTTGCCGAAATTCGAAGTGGGAAGTCGCACGCCGCGCCCATCAGTGGCACCCACCACCACCAGGTTTTCAGCGGTGACGCCACTCCAGCTGTAATCCCAACTCTGGTCGAGTTCACAGCCTTCGTTGCCGGCCGATGCCACAAAGAGGGTCTGAGGATAGAGACGCACCCACTGCTCCACGAGCTCGCGCAGCACGCGATGGTGCACAGCGAGATCGGTGAAGCTTTCTGTGTTGGCAATGAAACCCATCGAGAGATTCACCACGTCTGGAGCTCGCTTCATGGCACCCAGGGGCGTGTGATAGGTCTTGATGAAATGAGTCCGATACTCTTCGCGAATGTCTTCGTAGGTTCGGGGACGCACGCCGCTGGCTTCTACGAGCAGATCGTCGAGCTGGGTGAGCGTCGTCGGCACGTCTTCAGCGTGGTTGGCACGGCGCCAGAAGGGCTCTTTAGCTCTCAGCATTTCACCTGCGGCACCGATCACCACGTCCGGACGGCCACGGCGGCTGAGCAAGTCCGAAACTTCGTCGATGATTGCGCGCGAGTCTGCCAGGTAGATCTTGGTTTGATCGACGATTCCCAGGCGCAGCTCCTGCACCATCATCTGACCGTGAAGCCCTACGCCGAGCACGGTCTGCTTCACGTTTTCATCCCCCTCGGAGCGCAGGTAATAGGATTTGAGCAGCTCGCGGCCGCGACGGGTTTCGTCGTCATAGGGCGCAAAGCCGGAATCAAAAACCAGCACTTCTATTTTCGGAGTTTTTTTGTTGGTTTTGAAATTCGCGTGAGGAGCGGGCTGGGCGAGGACAGCCAAGCTAAAGAAGGATCCAAAAAAGAGCCCGATAGCCCCCGCGAGTATTTTCACGGCGCGGACTATCGGGCTTTTTAACGATTATGACAAGTTTGAAATGAATGAGCCCAGAGCTTATTCAGCAACCTTGGTGCCCACGACTTCACGGGCCGCGCCGATGAGGTAGCGGAAACCGTCTTCGATCTCTGTGCGAACCTCTTCGTCTGCGTTCTGAACGGTCAGAAGCGTCTGAACGATTTGGTCTTTGTACTCGTCGATCTGCTCTTTGAGGGCGTTCTCAAGGTCCACGCCGCTCACTTTGACCGAAACTTGCGCGGGCGACACCGTCACCCCGGCCGAAAAGCGCACGCCGTAGAAATCGGTAGGCTTGAGGTCGATGGTCATGATGCCATCGTCGGCGAGGAAGGTCAGCTCCTGAAACCCTTCACGGAGCTTTGCGAGTTCTTCAGAAGTCGAAGCCAGCACGGTGTCGCGCAGCTCGAAAACCTTGGCGTAAACGGCGTCGAGATTCTCGGCGGCCTTCAGTTCGGTGAAAAACGTGCGGAAAAGTGCGTCTTCAGCGTCGTCCGGAGCGTCCGGATTGACGGGGTTCTGCTCAAGCACATAGTTCGCGCCAAATTTGACGAGTTCTAGCACCTGAGTCGTAAGTCCGACCTGAACCTGTGCACTCAGCTTGTCGCCGTCTTGCGCGATGGTCTTGGTGCCGAGCTCGGCCTTGAACGTGGTAGGAGCGTTGCTCGCCCAAGCGGACTTCTTGATGGTGACATCGGTGCTGAGGTCCACAGTGAGCGTATCGAGATTGAAGGTGGCGGCGTCGATGCTCGCGTTGGCGGAGTCTACGAAGTCGGCAAACTCGGGCAGCACCTTATCGCGCGCGGCGGCGATCACGGCGTTCACTTTGTTGATGTCCAGCTCCTGCTGAGGGGTCGAGTCGCCGGTATCAAGCGATTCGATGGCGCGCTCAACAAGGGGGGCCAGGTCAAGTTGCGATGCCGGTGCGGCATGCGAGAGCGACGCGCCCATGCCCGCGATCAGCGTTGTGGTGATTAATAGAGATTTTTTCATTGGTAATTCCTCCGATTCAACGGTCCAAAGACGGACCTATGGTGAAAAGAGGAATCCCCCGTGGATATCCCCCCCACGGGAATCGCTTTAAGAACGTCATGCCGCGAGGGTCAAACCCTACCGCTGAGGTTAAGATTTATTAAGTGTCAGTTGGGGGGACCTGAGTTAGATTTTTTTGCGGGACTTTTATTAGAGGGAAGGGGATTTCTCGATGAATTCGAAAACCAAATTGCGTCTTTTTTCTGGCCTGGCCGTGATCGGCCTGTCTGCGAGTGCCAACGCTCTGGAGTGGCAGTGTGGCAAAAGCCTTGAAGTGCTGGGCACAACCGACAGCCAAGAACAGCGGCCGCACCTCGTGGTCAAAACCATCGTGCGCGACGACGGCACCGTGGTGAAAAAGTACAAGCCACTTGCGGCAGCGAACGAAGCCGTGGGGGATTACTTGATGAGCGTTAAAGAAACTACCAAGGTCTGTGTGAAGTACTACGATCCGATTTTGCCGGCTCCCGTACCTCTCTTGATCTTGGACATCTCCACAGATAATCCCTAGCGGATATATTGATCTCAGGGTCAATCTGTGTAAAGTTAATGCGCCTGGCTGCGTCCGTAGCTCAATTGGATAGAGTATCAGACTTCGAATCTGAGGGTTCCAGGTTCGATCCCTGGCGGACGCGCCAACTTCACCTTAGGCTCGCTTACGCTTGCCGATCGAATCGATAGACTCCTGGTAAATTTTCTTTTGTTCCACGAGAAGTCGCTCAACCATTTCTTTGCGAGAAATTTTGAGAATCGAGCAGAGTTCCAAAAGTTTGTTGAACGGCGGCGACTGCGTGCCGCGCTCCCAATTGCTGACCACTTGGCTAGTAGTATAATCTAAGGCATCGGCCACTTGAGCCTGCGACAAACCCGCTTTGAGTCTACGCTGTTTAAAAAAAAGGCCAAAAGATTTAGAATAGGGAACGTACGGATTAAGAGGCTTGTAACTAGGCATACGGCCCACACCCTAGCACCGCAGGGAAAATTGGACCACCTGTTTTCCGAAGAAAGTGCGCGCCGGATTACCTAAGCTTCAGTTAGATGGAGCACTTCAGGATCGCTATATCCACTTGCTTTCATTCGGGATTTCACCTCGCTCCGAGTTTTTACTTAGACTCGTAATGCGCTTTCATGTAAAGGAATGGCCCATGCTTCCTTTCTCTTCGGCAGACGAAACCAAAGCAAAATCGTTAACTAAGCAGCTCAACGCTCTGGATAAACTTTTGAATCAGCGCGGCTACCCGGCGCTCAAAAAACGTCACCCTTCGTATTATCAAAACCTTGCCCCTTCGCAATTCGACGTGCTCGAGAGCAAAGTGAACAATTACATCCAGATTTTGGGCAAAGCCGAAAAAGAAAGCCTCCCTCAGGGAGAGAACACCTCACTCTTTTGGATCGCGTGCAAACACTTCAATCTGCGTCCCCGCAACGATTACCTCAACACCATCGGCCATGACGACGTGATCGAGATCTACTCGCTAGAGAACAAACAGATCTTTTCGAGCTGCAATTTCTGGTCGCTTGTTTCGTATTCCATCGAAGACGTATTCCTTGAAGAATTCTGGGACCTCTACCACCGCGACGATTACGTCAACCAACAGATCTTCGAACGCTTGCAAAAAACACTGCAAGAAAACGAAACCACGTTCTTTGCCATGGACGATCACGTCATGGAAGAGACCAAGTCGCCGAACAAACACAAATTCCTGATGAACATCCACGCGGTCTCGCCATTATACGATCGCAACACGAACCAAATCGCGGCCTACTCGGGTCTGCTGCGAGCTCGTCGCATCTAAGCGGCGCGCTTTTTTAGCGGCAACACCTCGGCAAGCGGAGTGGCCCCCGGCACGAGCAGCTGACGTCGCCCCATGAGCGAGCCTACACAGTCCATAAGGGGGTCGGGAATGACGAGCCGATCCTGGGACTCCAGACACACCACCTCACAATCAAAACCGTTGTAAGAAAAGTTCTCTTGCACGGTCGACCAGCCGAGCGAAGCACAGAGCTTATGAACACCAACGTCTTTGCGAGCAATGCCGAGACAGGCCTGGGCTCCCACTTCGCCCATCTCCTGCGAAGCACAGGCCACAAGGGCCGGGGCTAGGGGAAGTCCGATGCTCGCACGCCGCCACACGGGATCCACTGCCAGAAATTCGTGGGTGACCAGCACCTCGATGCCACGGCCTCGCAGCTGCTCAAAAATCTCGGGTGAGTAGAACGAGAAATAATTTAGTTTGCCTAAAAAATTCACCCGCAGATCGTAACGCGTCTGCAGTAACATCGCGACAAATTCGTTTTCGTACATGAAGGCATGTACTCGTGTCTGCCTATAAAAGACCTCCGAAAGGTTGGAAGCGGGTTTCGCGCTGGCCTGGTGGCTGCGCTCCCAGAACTTGCTCCAAAAGCCCTCCCAAAATTGGTAGGCCCGATTGTAGAGCTCGCGTGCGCGTTCGGAGTGTTCGCTAGAGTCTTTGGCGAGTACCACGTACTCGATATCTTCGATTTTCATGCCGCATCCTTGGTCACGGGAGCGTTGCCGCGGTAGATGAAGATCTTGTCCATGTCCTTTTTACGGTTCTCCAGGATCCATGTGCTGCCGTGGGATTCGTGGTAGGCCTCGCCAAGAGCGGGTTTCACGAGATCCCGTATGCCCCTCAATTCGTACCATGGCACATGTGGGAACATGTGATGTTCCACGTGGTAGTTAAAATTGTTCAACACATGGTGCGAAATGAAATGAGTGTAATGGCAGGAACGGGCGAATTGATGCTGTTCACTGAATTTGAACTTGGCCTCGCCCTCATGCTGATCAAAGCCCAAGTGGTGGGGAAAGTTCACAACCTCAACCATGATCATATAAAAGAAGGCGCCCACCGCCACCGAAGCCATCACTCGGACCTCAGCCCAGCGAGCCATCGATCCGTAGAGTCCCACGAAACACACCACCGAGGCCAGGTTCATCAGCACATCTTTGCGACCCCTCAGCTCCCGGATGCGGGCCCAGCTGGCTCCCCAAAATACCGTGTGCTGCAAGAGGCCCATGTAGGGTACCCAAAAACGCCAGTTGAACTTGAGAAAATTTTTATAGCCCCGGCCGAAGTGGGGATACACCTTGAGCAGCTTCATTACGGGGTCTTTGTCGACATTGCCCGTCCACTGGTGATGTTCGATATGAATCTGACGCCAGGGCCAGTAGGGCAAGAAGCAAATGGCGCCAAAAATCACGCCCACGCCGTCGTTGATGATCTTGGCGTCCGAGACGCAGCCGTGGACGGCATCGTGCATGATGGCAAAGCTCCTAAAATAAGCAATGCAATAAAGGGAGACAGCGAGTGCAAAGGCCCCCGTAGATGGGATGGACGCAAGTCGAATTCCCGCCGACACCAGCCCCAGGGTGAATATCGTATGCAGCACCAGGTGCTGCATGGGTTTGCGGTTTTTCTTGGTTTCTCTAATGTGCTCACGGACGTGTTCCACGGACGACCCCTTTCGTTGATTGCTTACGAACGAGTCATGATCGGAACTTTTAAATAAAATATAACGACAACTGAATTTTATTTTGTCTTTCTTGCAATGAATATTTTTTCATCATCATCGCCGTTAAGTCCCGCGCGATTCCGACCGAAATAGAATCTAATGCGGTAAAAGATCACCGCGGATCTGAATGTTCCCCACCATATTGCGAGTGTTGAAGTCCACCTTCAACGAACCGGAGTCGCCGCGCACAAGGTGCAGGGTTTCGAGCATGCTGCTTTGGTAAACTAGGAGCAGTTCCTGATCGCTGATCTTGCCCATCTCCGTACCCTCTTCGGGGTCGTAGAGCTTGCCGTCGCGCACGTCGAAGGTCAGTCCGATCCAGTCCGAATCAAACAAACCGCATTTATAGACGAAGGCCTTCAAAATGAATTGCCGCTGAGTGCGTTCGGTTTTCACTTCGAGCAGGGAGCAGTCCCCGGTGAAAAGGTTCTTAGAGTCTTTGATGGTACCAGCTCCGCGCCAGTGCCCGACCAGGGCGTGCGCGGGGGCAGAGAGAGCTAGCCCCACAAAGACAATTGCCAAGAAATTCAACCACAAAGCCTTATGCATAGCTTCATTCTAACGGGACTTCGAAAAAGCGCAATTTGAGTCTAGTCAAAGGCGAAAAGATGGAGTATGACGCAGTGCGTGGTTTGGGGTATCCGACATTCTCTCACTCGACTTGTTGCCGCCTTTGCGGCTCTTGCCCTCACTCAAGCTTGCGGCTTGGCCGAGGTGGATCCCGATTCCAATAGCACCTCTTTGACCGACCTCGTCTACTATCTTCAAAGCACTGAGCTTGTGAGCTGCGACGACGCGACGACATGCCCTGCCGCCTCCGGCGCCTTGTACAGCGTCTACGAAAAATCAGAGACCGAGTACTCCTTTAACAGCTGTTCGGGCACCCTCGTCCGAGACAACGTTTTCTTGACCAATTCCCATTGCCTCAGCCAGATAAGCGGCCCAACCCAAAAGGGATGCGGCGCTAACATTTTCATCCACCTGCCACGAACGGCGGTCGATGGCTACGAAATTCGTACCTGTCTCCGCGTGCTTGCCTTCCAATCCCTCGACACCAAACACGACTACGCGCTGCTCGAACTCGACGCTCCCACCAAGCGCCAGCTGCCCACAATCAGCAATGAAGGCATCCCCGACGAAGCCGAACTGCGGGCCTGGGTTATCGACCGCCAAAAAAATTCCATTTACGCAAAACTGCGACAGCGAAAGCTTGTGAACGCCCAGGACACGCTTTTTGTGTCGAACGCCGGAAACAATTTCAGCCCCGAAATCGTCATGGTTGGTGAGAAGGTCATTCATGGCAATTCGGGCGCCGCGATCTTAAATGAGCGCGGAGAACTCGTAGGCCTGGTGAATTTGTTTTACCACAATTCGAGCTTTCGCAACTACGCTGACAAATTACAGACCTTCCTGGACGCTAGCATTCCCCCCGAAACTTACTTCAGTGGTGGGGTCAATCTATCGTGCTTCCCCGACTTTCGCAGCGACGATCCGAAAATTGCCGCCGCTTGCCGCGAAGAGTTCAAAAGTGCCGATGAGCTTATGGGCGCCCGAAGAAGCAAGGTGCACCAAGAAAAAAGCGGTGAGCTAGATCTTCGCATCAATTCCGACCTTGCCGAATGGGCCGCAGCCGAACGCGCTGCTAGTGCCCTGGGCTGGCAAGCAAGGTCGATTTCGGAACTCTTTACCGATCGCCCAAAATCGACCGATCTCGTGCCTCTTCCGCACTGCTACAAAACCAGGCCCATCGAGGGTGAGACCATCGCGCTCTCTATTTTTAAAGTAGGCATGGTGTATACTCCGCGGGGACAATTCAACGTGGATTATCGACGTAGCGAAAACGCGAATTTCAACCTTTCTATCGAGAATGTCGAAACCAACTTTCAAACTCGGGTGGAGCCCGAGAACAGCATCGAAACGACGACGATTTATGTCCTCAAGGGCGTTCTGAGCATCGGGGCGGGCCCCGGAGACAAAAAAGAGATCTCCTTCACTCTCGCACCCTGCCACGACAACTAAGTTCTTCGCTCCCTGCGATTTTGAATTCGAGCGACTTGCGCTATTCTAGCCTCATGGCGAAGTCCACCGCACCCACTCCGCGTCGCATCGACATCCTTGGCAACACGTGGACGGCGCGACACTTGGCGCGTCAACTTCTCGAAACTCAGCCCGGCGAATGGAAACTGCGCTTGTGGAGCGATGCCAAGGGACTCCCCGACCTAGACGCAGGCCCCGAAGCTCTGCCCAAAATGATGATCGTTCCGGACTTCTTAAAAGATCACAAAGGCCTGGGCTTTCGCACCAATATCGTGGGGCCCATGATTCACTACCGTGAACGTCGTCGCGATTTGTGGGATGATCCACGCAGCACCGCCGCGAAGCTCGGCACCTGCCCCGAAGTGCTGGCCTTGCTGCACGATTTGATTTTTTTTAATTCCTACGGCGCGTCTGTATTGAGCGGCGAGCGCTTGAAGGGCATCAACTACGACTGGCAAAAACAATACGACGGAGTGTACCGCGGCGCCTTCGTACCACCAACTACTGTGATCGCCGCAAAGACCTCTATTGAACGCGTGTGGGACAACACTCTTGAACACCAAGGTGCCGAGCTCAATTACCTTAAACCTGTGAATGTGGAATCCGTGCGACCGCCTTCGAAGAACGCGCCCCTAGCACTGATCCTTTCGGCGCCACACGGCGTGCTCGATGACACCGATTGCGTGGTTCAAACACATTCCGATCACGCGCCAGACTGGCTCTGGCGTTCGTACCGCTGCGTGGTAAACCGCGAGCTCGTGGCATCGCTTCCGAGGTTCTTCGTTTGGATAGATCCCGACCGCGGCGAAGATTTTTTGGCCACCGGCCTCTTGCACGATGGTGCCATCTTGAGAGTGATTAGCGTGCCACTGCCGCACAACGAAGACAAAGTTCTGGTGCAGGTAGACAGATTGACGGGCTCAAAAAACTTGGACACTGTGGATGCGAAAAACTTCTTTCCGGGTTCGCCATGGCACGCTCTTGAGAATGAAAGCTGGGCGGCAGTTCCGGTTTCCGCATCGGATGATCGCATTTTCGGCAGTCCTGCCGGAGCCGAACAGGCACTAAAACGACTTAGCAAGCGCCCGATCTCGTCGCTCGCCACGAGCGCCACAGGCATTCGGCATCACGAAATTTGGTAAGGCTCGAGCTCGTAAACCGGCCCACGAGCGGTTTCGCGCAGATGCACTTTGGCTGCGGGCAGCGACATGTCGTGTTCAAAGATGAGCACCCAGCCGTGTTTGGCCGCAAGGCGTAGGACTTCTTTTTTCTCGCGCTCTAGAACTAAGGGCTGCACGTCGTAGCCCATGCTGTAGTGCGGCTTCAGGTGGTACTGCGTGGGAATCAGATCCGCGCAAAAAACAAAGTGTTCTTTGCCTGCCACAACGTGCACCATTTGCTGACCGATGGTGTGTCCGTCGGTGCGCTGCACGTGCACGCCACTCAAAATTTCTTCGGTGTCGAGCGAATGAGACAAGTGACTGAGCACCAGTTGCCCGCGCACTTCGTAGGGTTGCCAAGTTTCGCTTAGATACGAGGCACGTTCACGATCCGAAGGCGCCTCGGCCACGTTTTGATTGGCGAGCTGCACATGCACCTGAGCATTGCTAAAGACGGGAGCGTGCTTGCCATCGGGCGTGCGTTTTACAAGACCCCCGACGTGATCAAAGTGCCAGTGTGTGACGACAACGTCGGTGATCTCATCGGGACCTATACCCACTTCACTCTGAAGAACTTGCTCCAGCGGTGCCGCCGAGATCTCAAAAAGACCATTGAACTTGTCGTCCCAGTGCGAACCCACGCCGCCGTCCACGAGCACGCAAGCTTTGGGAGTGCGTATTACGAGAGAACGTGTGGAGAGCTCGATGCGATTTTTATCATCGGGCGGTGTCCAGCGCTGCCAGAGTTCTTTGGGCACCGAACCAAACATCGAACCACCGTCGAGGCGCAAGGCCCCCGCGTTAAGAAAAAATATCTCCAAATCACCGATTCTCACGCGTCCATATTGACGCAGCCACCGGGCAAGTCAATAACCTCTCTCATGGCCAGTCCAAAAGTTAGCGCACCCTCGAACAAGCCCAGCGATGATTTCTTAAAAAAGGCACATTTCATCGTAGACTCTTCGTCGTTTGTGTTTCGCGCCTACTACGCCATCCGCGCCGAACTCAACGCACCCGACGGCACCCCCACACATGCCACCTATGGATTTTTGCAGATGGTGCAGGCCCTTTACCAAGATTACGACGCTTCGCAGGTGATCCTTGTGTGGGACCGCAAAGAGAAGGGCTTTCGCCACGGCTTGTTTCCTGAATACAAGGCCAACCGCAGCGCTCCACCCGAAGACCTCGGCGTGCAGATCGAATCGATACGTTCCATTTTTTCTTCGCTCGATTTCCCTCAGGTGGATTCGCCGGGCTTTGAAGCTGACGACTGCATCGCCACGTTGGTGCGAAAAAATCCGGGTGAGAATTTTGTCATTGTCACCGCCGACAAAGACTTGCTGCAACTCGTGTCAGATCACGTCTGGTGTCTCGACACCCTGAGACGCAAGTGGTCCAATGCGGCAGAAGCCCAAGAAAAATTCGGGGTGGGGCCCGAAAAGATCGTCGATGTGCAGGCCCTCTGCGGCGACTCTGTGGATAACATTCCCGGCGCCCCCGGGGTGGGGCCCAAAACGGCGGCCGAGCTGATCAACTTTTACGGCACCGTGGAGAAGGTCATCGCCGCCGCGCGCGAACGCGATGCGGGGTCGAAACCCAAAGACAAGAGCGACCCTCTCAAGGGCAAGCGCATCGAAGCTATCAAAGACAACCTTGAAAAGATCGAAGTTTCGCACAAGCTCGTGGCCCTCAGTGGAGAGGCTCCGATCGTCACCGAACTCAACAAGCTCAAGATCCACAATCCCAATTTCGTGGACTTCCAAAACGTCCTCAAAAAACTCGGTCTGCAGCGCAGTGGTGAAAAGCTCGCCGCCTGCCTCAATCTCGGAGACCAGGCGCAAGCCGTGGTGACCGACGAACCGCGCGGCGCCCGCCCGGATCAGGGCAATCTGAACTTTGTTCAAATCAAATCGCTCGAAGAATTTCGGGCGCTCTTGATGCGCTATCGCAAGAGTGCCACCACACTCTGCTTAGATACTGAAACCACTTCGCTCGACGTGCGCAATCCCGAAGGTCTTGTGGGCCTTTCGCTGAGTTTTGATGGGGACACTGGCTACTACGTGCCACTGCGCCACGACGAAGCCGAGATGAACCTCGATCCACGCGCCGCCCTCGATGAGCTGCGAGCGTTCTTGAACCTCACTCCGGCTACCTTCGGCGTGGTTTTCCAAAACGCAAAGTTCGATCTCGAGGTGCTCGCTGCCGCAGGATTCGATTGGCCATGGATGGTGCGCGTCGACGATTCGATGCTGGCCTCTTACGTCATTGATCCCAACCAAAAGCACGGCATGGACGCGCTCGCCTATAAGTATCTCGATGGCTACGAGGCGATCTCGTTCCGTGAAGTCCTGGGTGACAAGCAGCACTTCGGGCAAGTGGCGCTCGACAAAGCCACTGTATACGCGGCCGAGGACGCCGCCATCACTTGGCGCCTTTGGGACACTCTCTCTAAAAAACTTCACGACGCCCAATTGTGGGAAGTCTACGACCGCATTGAAAGGCCCTTGCTTCCCGTGCTGGTACACATGGAAACTCACGGCGTCTGCCTGAACGTGGATCTCGTTAAAGCCCTCTCAAAGCTCTGGCACGCCGAACTCGACGAGATCGACATGAATGCCAAAAAGCTGCTCGAAAGCTTGGGCGTTGCAAACACCGCGGAGCTGAATCTCGGCTCACCCAAGCAGCTCGCCAAAGTTCTCTTTGAGGATCTCAAACTGCCGATCCTCAAAAAGGGCAAGACGGGCCCCTCCACCGATGTCAGCGTGCTCGAGGAACTGGCCGAGAAACATGATTTCCCGAAACTCCTTCTCGAATGGCGCGAACTTCAGAAACTGATCTCAACTTATGTCGATCCTTTGGCCGACATGATCGACCCACGCACCGGGCGACTACACACCTCGTACCAGCAGACCATTGCCGCCACAGGGCGACTCTCGTCGATCAATCCGAACCTGCAGAACATTCCCATCCGTACCGAGCGTGGACGCAAGCTGCGCGACGCTTTTTGTGCGCAAGATGGTTATATGTTTGTCGGCATCGACTACTCGCAGATCGAACTGCGCCTGCTCGCTCACGTTTCAAAGGACGCCAATTTGCTGAAAGCCTTTCGCGACGGAGCGGACATTCACGCCCGCACGGCAGCGCTCGTGCTAGGCAAGACGGAATCGGACGTGACGCCCGAAGACCGGCGCATGGCCAAGGCCATCAACTTCGGCATCATCTACGGCCAGACGGCCTTTGGACTTTCCAAAGCCCTGGGGATTTCTAAAAAAGAAGCGGCCGATTTTATCGACCAGTACAAGAAAACCTATCCTGGCATCGTCTCCTACATGGAGAGTTCCATCTCTGACGCCAAGTCGAGCAAGGTCTCCACCACGCTAACGGGGCGTAAGCGTCCCGTGGACGACATCGACTCCAAAAACCCCATGCTGCGCCAATTCGCCGAACGCGTAGCGATCAACACCCCGCTACAGGGGACTGCTGCGGACCTTATGAAGGCTGCCATGATCAAAGTCTTCCGCGACGTGCTACCCGTCTACAAAGACGCGCATCTGCTGCTGCAGGTGCATGACGAATTGATCTTCGAAGTGGCCATTGGCGAAGCCGAGGATCTTAGGAAACGCGCCATTGCGGTGCTCGAAGCTCCCGACCTGCTCGCCGACCTGGGCGTGCCGCACTTCGACGTCGAGCTCAAAACCGACGCCAGCATCGGCAAAGACTGGGGCCAGATCTAATAGGCGCCCGACTCCTTTGCATACCGGCACCGCATCAATAACGCGGTGCCGGTATGCAAAGGAGTCGGGCGCCTTTTGACGAAGCCGGTTTTTTTCTTTAAACCTGAGGTGGGGTTCCTGGGAGGGTTCAACATGAAATCACTGGTTTCCAAGAAATGGTTATTGGTTGTGGCGGCTCTGGTCGCTTCGGTTCCCGCTGCTCGCGCTAGCGAGAGCATGAGCGATCGCGAAGTGCTCGGCGCGCTTCAAGAAGCGTTCATGATGCACTTCAAGCATTCAGGGAAGTATCAAAAAACTTTCGACCAAGGTTACGGCCTCGGCTGTAAAAAAGATCGCGACTTCCTGGTGCACTGGAGCTCTTCACTCAAAGATCTCGACGTGAGCCTTACTCGCGAAGGCATCGCAAAATTTGCCTTTAACCTGGAAGGCTCCAAAGCTTACCTCTCTTATAGCGGCAAAACGTCGCTGTGCATGTACAAAGGTTATTTCGGCGATGTGCTCACCGACAACATTCGCGGCGAGTTTCACATCATCCCGCGCGAAGGCCAGCACGCCGCAGTCAACATCGTTTCGCTGCAGCTCTCGAATTTGAAGTTTGTGAACTGGACACTCTTCGACCCTTTCTTGCTCGACGTGCAGGGCGACGCTCCAGATTTTTTAAACAGCTGGGTGCAGAACTCCTTCAACGGACTTGTGAAGAGTTTCCTCGCCTCGTCGTTCTCAGATCGCCTGGATCGCTTTGTTTCGGATAAAATCGAAGAAGAGCTTAAAAAGCGTTACGACGGCGAAGCTTTTCGATTTCAGCCAGCTCAAGATTCAGATCTTCTTCTGCCGTAAGGGCTTCCCAAGCGCGTAGCCCCTGGCCGCGCGCTTGAAGCAAGCTGTAGAGTAGGGCGCGGCGCTGTAAGCCCGCGCTCGAAATGTAGGGCCAGCGGCGCAGCGAGGCTTCGTAGCCTTCTTCCTCAATCGCCAGGCCTTGCTCCGCGCTTTTGACCTGCGCGACTTCGATCTCATCGCCACGCGACCACAACACCACTTGCTCCGAGAGGCTCGCGCACGAGCACAGCGCTAGAGTTGTGAAGACGGCAAGGGCCCAAGTTTTCGAGTTTTTTGTCGACATTCTTTGTCTTTTTCGACATCCGCCATGGCGAACCTTTGCCAAAAAGTTGCCGCCTGTTAACCTCAAGAAATGGCAAGACTTCTTATCGCGGCGTTCCTAGTTCCGGCGGCCTTCGCCTCCCCCTCTCTCGCCCCCTGGACGGGCTTCACCCAGATGAGTCCCACAGGGCAGAACGTGCGCTGGGCGCAGCTCCCCCTGCAGATTTGCCCGAGCGCTGAGCTCCCTGCCGCTGTGCGCGCCGAAGTGGAGCCCGCCGCCGAAATTTGGAACCAGCACTTTGGCCAAAAAATATTTCGCGTGGACTGCGCGGCCAAAGACCGCGTTTATAACGAGCAAAACCTCACGGAACACGGCATCTACTGGTCCAAAAAAGACTTCGCAAAACTCACCGACAAGACCGTGCTGGCCCGCACCTTGCTGCAATTTGACGATGCTGGCACCTTGCTGGACGGCGACATCGTGCTGAACGGTGAGTACTACGAGTGGTCGCGCCTGCCGATCGACGCCCGCACGGTGATCGCGCATGAGCTAGGACATCTGCTCGGGCTGAAGCACTATTTCTTGGCCCTGGATTCGGTGATGAACTATTACCCTTACTTGTCGGGCTACCGTCACCACCGCATCGGCACCTACGAAACGCTCACCGTGAACGCGCTGTACTTTAACAAAAGCTCCGCAGCGCCGAATTTCATGCAGCTCTACTTTGCCGACCAAGCGAAGGCGGCCCTCGACGCGCTTCTTAAAATCAAAACGAAAAGCTTTGGCGATCACTACGCCATTGGCACGCTCGCCACATCGCTCGGAGACCGCGCCGTGGCGCGCAGTCACTTTGAAGCGGCTCAGAAGCTCGACCCGAACTCGACGATCGCAGAACTCAAAGTGGCCGAAAGCCTCTGGGCCGCCGGCGAGACGGCGGGAGCCGAAGCGCAGCTCAACAAACTCATTGGGCGCGACAAGCGCAATTACGAGGCCTTCGCAGATCTTGGAGGCATCATGCTTCAACGGGGAGACCGCGAGGGGGCGACCCGCGCCTTCAAGCGCAGCCTAGAGATCCAGCCCGCACACTGGCGCGTGTGCGAGCTGCTGCAGGAACTCACTCAAGAAAAGACTTACGCCGCTTGCGTCAAGCGCTATGGCCCCGAGACCCCAGCAAAGACGAAGTGATTACTTCTCGAGTTCGAAAATCCCTGGGCAACCTTGCTGCTCAAAGAAGCGTTCGCGCATCGACACCGCACAGTAGTTGTTGCGCGACTGGCTCTTGAGCCCTTCGCACATGGTGTCTTTGGAGCCGAACTTTTGGCGGCCGGTGTTGCAACCGTTGTACTCGAATTCGTAGCTGAAGGAATTGCGGGCGCTTTGTAAGTTGCCGGTGAGGTTGCCATCGGGCATAAACGATGCCCCACAACCTCCGAGAGTGAATAAAGACGCTACCGCAAAAATGAAATGACGTGCCCGCATGATAATTGATGTTCCTCCATGGCCATAATTAATGCGAACCAAAGATTTCCGCCAGAGGGGTGAAAAACCTTGTCAAAAAAAACATCGCCCTTTAACGTTTCCCCATGCGCCGCATTCTAAGTCTTGCCATCGCCCTCACCTTATTCCAACCCCTGGCCCGAGCCCGCACCTTGGAGAACGTCCAAAAGAGCGGCACGCTGATCGTTGCCACCAACGGCACCTTTGCGCCCTTTAGCTATTACGAAAAGCTCAAACTAAGCGGTTTCGAGATCGACCTGATCGAGGCCCTCGCGAGCGAGCTGAAAGTAAAGGTCGAGTGGAAGATCATCCCCTTCGACAACACCCTCATCGGCCTCAACCAAAACCGCTACGACCTGGTGATCGCCTCACATGGCATCACCGACGAACGCGCCAAGATCGTAGAATTCACGAAGCCCTATTATTGCTCCAGCGCGGTGATCATGAGCCGTCAGGGAGGCCCGCGCGCTCGCACCGAACTGCGGGGCAAAGCCCTCGGCGCGCAAGTGGGCACCACCTACATCAACTATCTCAAAGCCATCGAAGGCCACGGCGAGATCAAAACTTTCAAAAGCGAAACCGACACCCTGATGGCTCTTTCGGGCGGACGCGTGGAGGCCATGATCGGCGACAGGGTCGCGGCCCTCGTGCTCTTAAAATCTCGCCCCGAACTCAAGCTTCAGATCGGCGAAACCCTGCTTGTAGAGCACATCGCAATGGCCATCCAAAAGGGCAACACGAGCCTCGTGGAGGCCATCAACAAATCCCTGCAAACGCTTCAAAAGAATGGGACTTACACCAAGATCAGCACCAAGTACTTTGGCGAGGACATCCGCTGCAAATAGGCCCCAGCCAGGGTTGAGGCTTTTACGGAAGTGGTTTAAATCATCCATGCCGTTCGGCTCCGGCCGCTCTGAGCTCCCGTGGTGGAACCGGTAGACACCCAGGACTTAAAATCCTGTGCTGCGAAAGCGGCGTGCCAGTTCGATTCTGGCCGGGAGCACCATCTTCATCTCCACTTTCCTGTGATAGTCTCGAATTTCGTATGAAAAACTTTCGCTCGTATTTCTGCGTCTTATTTCTCTCATCCTTGAGCCTGATCGCCCACGCCCAGGACACCACCCCGCGCGGGGCCATTGGCAAATGCCTCGCGGCCTGGGGCAAACACCCCTTCGGCGCCAATCCCAAATTCAAAACCCTCTCCACCTCGGTCAAGGTTTTCGGCATCGGCTCCAACCCCGGTGACCACGAGACGACCGATGCGCCCGCACTCGTGCTGCTCAACCCCGCCGTGAATGTTATGGGCGGCACCACCTACGAACTGATGAATCCCAACGGCTGGTACTGCTTCAAGGCGAACGTGAACGTCATGGGTGGCCTCACTGTAAAAGCGCACTGCAAAGCCCACATCGCTTCGGCCCACAGCGGCGCCGTAGTGATGGGCAAGAGCACGGACGCTCAGAACCGCGGCGTCACCGTGATGGGCAGAACCAAAGTTGAATTCACAGGCTGTAACTAGCGCCTGAGCCTAGCGATCGATACGGTAGAAGTGGAGCTTGGCAGCCGCTGGGCTGCCCTTGAGCTCGCCCTCTTTCCAAAAACGCAAACCCGCCTTGCGCGCCACGCTGATGGAGTTCACGTTGTCGGGTTTGATGAGGCTCACCAAATAATCCGCTTGGATATTCTCTAGTCCCCACTGGGATAGAAACTTTGCCGCTTCGGTCGCAAATCCTTGGCCCCAGAATTTTTTGGCAAAGGTATAACCAACTTCCCAGCTCAGACCTTCTTCGAACATCCAGGGAATGATGCCTGTGCGACCGACAAATTCTCCCGTTTCACGAAGAAAGGCAGCGTAAAGTCCGAGCCCGTACTTGGCATAGTCGCCTTGAATCTTGTCGAAGATTTGCTGGGTTTCGCTCTCAGTGCGCACGGCTCCGTGCCCAAGATACCTCACCACATCGGGATCCGTGTCGAGCTCTCGCATAAGATGCACTTCGTCCGCGCGGAAGGGGCGCAGCAGTAGGCGCTCGGTTTCGAATCTTGGCAGTTGGTAAAAGGGCGTCTCCATGTTTTGATGTTAACGGCTCCGCATCCTGGCCGCCACTCTGACGCAAACGAAATTCCCGCGCCTGCGCAATTCTGTGCTATATCCGAACTCATCCCATGAACCCCGCAACCGTCACGCCGCTCTCCCGCGTTCACCTGGAATACTCGCTCGAAACCGAAGACACGGTGCTCGAGAGCGTTCTCGGCTCGCAAAACTTTTGGCTGCCAATGGGGCAGGGGCGTCTGCATCCCGCACTCGAAAAGCTTCTCCTTGGCCTGCGAGCGGGCGATAGCTTTGAGCATTGGCTCGACCCCAGCCTCACCTTCGGCGCGCGCAACGAAGACCTGCGTTTTCAGATTCACCAAAACAAAATCAGCCGGCTACTGCCGGATTGGAAGATCGGCATGAGCTTTGAGGCTCCTGGGCCCGACGGCAAGCCTAAGCTCTTTCGCATTCTCTCTAGCGATGGCACACGCGTAGAGGTCGACGGCAACCACCCCTTCGCGGGCGTCGACCTTCTCTTTCGAGGCCGTGTGATCGCCGTAGAATCGCTATAATTTTTCGAGAACGACTTCGTACTCTTTGCCGAGGCGCGGGGCTACCGAGTGCTCCGACATCGCCGCGTGCGTCATACGAAAAAGACCGCGGCTGAGTTCACGAATTTCCCACAGTGTCGTGGAGCAGGGGGGGCCGCCGGGAGCATGATTGACAAAGAAGATGCCCACCAGACGTCCACCGTCGCGCAAACGCGCGTGACAACATTCGAAATATTCGCGGCGACGCGCGGGATCGATGGCACAGAAAAAGATCAACTCCACCACCACGTCAAAGCGTGCCTCATCTGAGGCGGCAAAAAAATCTCTGAGTTCGTAGGTGACCGGAGAATGGGCGAAGCGTTTGCGAAACTCTCGTTGCGCCTCGGGCGCAAAATCTTCGGCCAACACGCGGTGACCGCTTTCAGCGAGCCATTGAACTTCGTAACCACGCCCGGCGCCCGGTACAAGCACGTCGAGGGCGCCAGTTAAGGTGCGTTCGGCAAGAGCGCGCAGCGAAGGTGATATTGCACCCAGATCCCACCCGTCGGTGCGATTGTCGTAGGCCGCTTGCCAGAATTGGGATTGTGAGACTTCCGCCGCGGCCGAACGAAAGGGCGCGGGTTGGATTTCACTTGTTTCACCCAGGCTCGACAAAAACTGCGCCTGTGCCTTGCGCGAGAAGGTGACTTCGATTTGTTCTGCGCCGGCGTAAAAATGCAGTCGATCCCAATCGTCAATCTGTAGCTGCGAGGGAGAAAACTCAAAACTCACACCAAAGACGTTGGCGCGGTAAAGATCTTTCGTGAGCACTTCCACCGACTGCACGATAAGGGGCGAAGAAAAGGCTTCGAGAAAAATCTCCACGCCACCCCAGGTGCTGACCACAGCCGAGGGCCCCCGTCCCGGCGGTGTGCGACGACGAAGACCTGCAAAAATCTCTTTAAGCGTCTGCGCATCGTCGACACGTAGACCATCCATCACCGGATACCCCTCTTCGTCGATGTGCAGCTTTTTCACAGCGTCTCCTTGAAGTAGCGAGCGATCAGACGGCGTACGGAGCCGTCTTCGCTAAGTGCAAGCGCCTCGCGGGCGTCGAACCAGCCCACCGAGTCGGCCTCTTCTTCTTGACGCACAAGTTGCCAAGTGCGCGCTTGTAGTAGGTAAACGCAATCAGCGTGCTCGTGAGCGTCTTCTTTGGGAGTGGAGGGAATGGGGTGCCAATCGACACCGAAGAGCTGAGCGTCCGCAGACTCCACCTCAACGCCCGTTTCCTCGAGAGTCTCACGCACGGCCACTCGCCCGAGATCGGCATCGCCGTCGGCGTGTCCGCCCGGTTGCAACCATTTTGCGAGTTTTTTATGACGCATGAGGAGCACTTTCTTGCCATCGGGCGAGATCACAAAGGCGCTGCCCGTAAAGTGCGCAGGACGCTGTGTGCGGTAAAAGGCCTGCTCACCCTTAGTATCAAGGTAGGCAAGCATGCGTGCGGCCACGTCGCGCTCCTCAGAGGAGGCACCGGGAGCACGTTGAAATTCGGACAATTGCCCTTTCAGCTTTTCCATAGCTTTGTATAATCATAGTCTGAGGTCCGATGACAAACCCCGACGACTACCGCGTAGCATCACCCTTTCGACACCGCCAGCAAGTTTGGGCCCTTTTGTGCGTGGCATGCCTACTCGCCGGCATTGGCACCGGATGGATCCTGCCACAACTGCTCGGTCCTTCGCCCGAACACCATATTTGGTTCCTATCGTCCTTTGCCGCAGCCGCAATTCTCGTGCTGGGTGCCTTTGCCATTCAGCGCACAACTACCCAAGTGCGCCGCAAACAGCGCGAAACTCTGCGCCGGGGCATCGACCTCGCCGACGTGCAAAAGTCGCTGATGCACTACGGTTATCAACCTCCCATCATTCAGACTTCGGGCCTCAAATCACAGCTGCTCAAGATCTCACGCCGCACGGAAATCCCCAACACCGCCCCGCTCGTTCTCATCGAGCACCACGACGGCGCAGACATGTTCGTACGCTGTGAGGGCATCCAAAAGGACTATCTCATGCAGGGGCGCCAAATGGTACGCGTGGACTTTGCCCCGGGTGATATCAACCGTCAGATCACCTTTTTGCCGATGGAAGAAAGTGGCTCAAGCACCGGCTACATTCTTGTTCATTTTATCGCGAACGAGTAAATTAAAGGAACCCTATGGTAAACCCCGAAGCCCGCTACCAACAGCTCGCCAAAGAGCCCTATGTCACCGGCAAGCGCGGGGCCAATCCCGAGAACCGCTTCTGGGCCAAAGCCATCGACGTGGTGCTGATCTACGGATTCACCATGTCGCTCTCGTTTTTTCTGATCTGGATGCCGTTTTTCTTTGCGGTGCTAGGGTGGGGAATGATCGATTCCATCGGCCGCGGTCAATCGCCCGGCAAATGGCTACTGGGCCTGCACACCATCGAAGTGCGCAAGGGACACAAAGTTGGCCTCTACCACGGACTCATTCGCAACCTGCCCTTTTTGCAAGTGAACTGCGGGTTGCTGCTCGGTGGACTTTGGGGATTCCTTTTTGTCAGCACGGGCATCCTTTGGCTTGCCCTCGAGGGTTACTTTACGTTTCAGGTCTCCACTGGCATCCGAGTGGGCGACGTGCTGGGTTACACCCGGGTCTTTGATTACAAAGATGCGCACACGCAGTTCATCGAGCAGTTTTTGCTCGATGATGCTTCGCACAACTAGCCCCCTTCACATCAATTTTCTTCTTTAGACCCTCGAATCCCTTGGTGATTGCGTTTAATCTTGAATCCTTAGGTAATGTTCGTATCGAAATCGTAAGGAGTAATCATTATCATGATCAAACAATTTAAAGTGGCTTCGATCTCGGCCCTCGTTCTCTTGAGCGCCGTAGCTTGCCAAAAGACGGCCAAGAACGAAGGCGTCGTACAACCCCTGCCCGACGAAACCGTCGTGGTGGAGTTCAAAGGTGGCAAAGTCACCGCGAAAGACCTCAAAGCTCAAGTCGAACCGCAACTGAAGTCGCTCAACGAAGAGGCGATGGAAGTTTACAAGCGCACCGCACAGAACGTCGCGGTACAAAAAATCCTCGAAGCCGAAGCCAAAAAAGTTGGCGTCGCCACTCCGCAGGAACTCATCGAAAAGCAAGTTGCTGCCGCTCCGGCCGTCACCGACGAGCAAGTGGACGCGTTCTACAAAGAGAACAAAGCCGAAATTGAAAAGGGTTACAAAGATCCCGTCACCGGCAAAACCCGCAAAGTTTCTAAAGAAGAGCTCCGCTCTTTCCTCACCGACCAAGGCATGCAGCAAGCTCGCCAAGATTACGTGCGTTCGCTCATCACCGCTGCCGACATGAAAGTCGCTCTCGCCGAGCCTACCGTTACGATCCCCGTGAACAAAGAATCGCCTACCGTTGGTAGCCCTAGCGCCAAAGTACAGATTCACGAGTTCTCGGACTTCCAGTGCCCCTTCTGCTCGCGCGCCAAAGACATCGTGAACCAGCTGAAGCAGCACTACGGCGACAAGATCAACATCGCCTTCCGCCACTTCCCGCTGGAGCG
>Ga0247823_10000255_pt1 | contig 45756 bp, 31 predicted proteins | sample 13C_PalmiticAcid_2_FD_192426 | JGI IMG/M metagenome (GOLD analysis project Ga0247823, IMG submission 192426) | Soil microbial communities from agricultural site in Penn Yan, New York, United States - 13C_PalmiticAcid_Day30 | ecosystem: Environmental > Terrestrial > Soil > Agricultural land... | reverse complement strand
GGCTTCCCGCGATCGGCGGGTGCGCGGAAGACGATAAAGCAGGATTCCGCCGGCCCGAGCCGCAACGGCATCCGCACCCGGCCGTCCAGCAGCTCATAGACCGGCGCCGGAGCGATCTCCCCGGTCTCGGCATTCCAGATTTCCGGCCGCTTGCCGGCGACGCGGAAGCTGGCGACGACATCCTCGCTGCGCCGCCGCCCATTGGCGACGAAATAGATATCGGCCTCGCCGTCACGACGATGGATCCAGCGGATCGCGGCGTCGTGCATCGCCGGAAAGAGTTCGACATCGCGCGGTGTCTGCGCGGCATCGAGCACCTCGCGAAGCGAGCGCCCCCAGATCACCCGTCCTTTGCCGAAACTGCGCTCGCGCCGCGCCTTGCCGTCGAGGTCGCTCCACAGTTCGCGCGCCATCGCCTCCACCTCGGCGTCGCTCTCCGGATAGCCGGCAAGCCCATGCGAGTGTCGCGGCGGTGCGCCGACCAGCCACATGCCCTGCGCCACCATATCGCGCAGCCGGACCATCAATTCGCGCGTGATGCGCCGATCCCCGGGCAATGCCAGCACGCGGTAGCTGATCCCGTCGGGCAGCATGATGCGGCCATCGACGATCTTCGTGCGCCTGAGCAGCACATCGGCGTCGCACACGTCATAGTCGTGGCCCTCGGGCACTTCGAGCGGCAGCCGGGGCCGCGCGCCGGAGAGGGTCGCGGCGACCGGCTCCTCCACATGCACCGCGACCTGCACGGGCGAGCTCTCGCCGGTGAAGAATAGGATGTCGGCAACGAAATTGCCGCGCTTCAGCATGTGCTGGCAGCGCGCGGCATAGGTCAGCCAGGGCCCCGCCGCTTCGAACCAGGTGTTGGTGCGATCGAAGTGGAAGCCCCATGGCCCCATCGTCATCCCGGGCTTCGCGTCCGGGTGCGGCTGCTGCGCATAGCGGTGGAAGATGAAGTGGTTGAGGCCGAGCGTATACATCTCGTCCCCCAGCACCTTCATCGCATAGGGATGCTCCAGCCAGCGCGACTGGGCCGGGCGTCCGGTGAAGCTTTCCGCGCCGATGAACGTCTTGCCGTGAACATGGGCGACCGCCGCGGCGAGTTTGACCGAATAGGCGGCGGCCCCGCCCCGCACCCAGAATTCGCCCATCAGCCGGTCCATCTTCGCACCCGCCTGCATGTCGTCGAACGGGCCATTACCATAGGGCTCGGTATAGGAGATCAGCCCGTCGCGCTGGCACAGCTCGTGGAAGCGGCCGAAATAATAGTCTTCCATCAGCAGCGCGAGGACGCGGCGGAAGTCCCACAGGAAGCGCTCGGTGACTTCGGGCGAACCGACGATGCGACCGGTGAGTGCGGGCATGTAGCGGGCGATGGCGTAACCGCGGCGCTTCTCGAACTCCGTGGGGAAGCCCGCGGTCCAGTTCTGCTGTCCCGTCTCGTAGCTGTCGACCAGCGCCCCGGCGAGGCCGCGCTTGCCCAGCTTGCGCAACACATCGCGCACTTGCCCGAAATATTTCTCGAAATGGAAGTCGAGCGCGGCGCGGCTGAACTTGTCGCACTCCAGGCCGATCCCGGTGTCGGATGCGGCGACATTCTTCGCGCCGGTCGCGGTGTGGCCGAAGCGCAGCACCGTCCAGTCGCCCGGCGGCGGGGTCCAGCGCAGCCGGCCGCTCGCGTCGACAAAGGTGCTGACGTCGATCACCCGCGCGGGATCGATCGCCTCGGCTGCGCTTCCCGGTTCCTCGCCGCGATTGGCGACGCGCCCCCAGCCCGCCTTGGCACCGATATCGGCGGTACGTGCGGTCGCGGACAGGCGGATTTCGGCGACCCGCAGCGCAGCGGGCAGGGTCAGCCGGAAATGACGCGCCTTCACTTCGTCGAAACTGGCGGTAAGCGGCGGGATGGTCCGCAGCCGCCAGAAGGGTACGGCGAGCTCGGCAAGCTTGCGGAAGCGCCTGCCGTCGTCGGAAATCTCCAGCGTCGCGAACGTGCGTGGCTCGAAATTGGGGATGTCGTCGCCGGGCATCGCCTGCACGGTGATCGACCGCGCGGTCACCGGCGCGTCGAACTCGAAGGCCAGTGCGCCGTCCTCACCCGCGCGCAGATCGACGCCCGTCGCCGCATCGCCATCGGTGAGCAGCCGGGCTTCGATCGTCTTGCCACCGATCGAAGCGCGCACGATCTGGCCCTGAGCAGTATCGGCTGCATCCGCCGGGATCGCCACCGCCAGCGCGTCGCGATAATGGTCGAGCCGCACCAGCGGCTGCGGTAGCTGCGCGTCCACCGCGCCGCCGCCCTTCACCGCCGTTTCGCTCCAAACCAGCTGCTGCATGCCCAGCGCGGGCGTGATCCACGGCCCGCCGCTCGACGACCAGCCGGGGCAATTGTGCAGCGTGAACGAAAGCCCCAGCCGGTCGCATTCGGACACGGCGTGGCGGACCAGCTCGACCCAGAGCGGGCTGAGCACCGCCGCCGGCCCCTGCGGGATGCCGACACCGACATCGAACATCTGGACCCCGCCGACACCGACGCGCGCCATCGCCTCCAGATCGAGCGTGATGCCGTCGGCGGTGACGTTGCCGTTCATCCAGTGCCACCAGGTGTGTGGGCGCGCGTCGGACGGTGGATTGCGAAAGCTGGCATCGGGAGAAGCGCCGGCGGCGGCCCTGGCGCCACGCGGCAACCCGAACGACACGGTCAGCGCACCGGTCGCGGCCCCCGCGACGAAAGTCCGGCGGTCCAGCATCATCCACTCTCCCAGATCTAAGATCGCTCGGGCATCTGCGTACCCTATAAATGATATTATATGACTGAATAAAAGCTGCAAGCGGGGAGTCCGTACGGCGATCGCGGGGATGCAGCGTCGAACATGCTTGTCGCGCATGCCGCCCCGCGGGTAGGAAGGCGCGGCGCGGGTTCCGGGGGACTCGCAACAGTAGGAAATACAAGACGATGCGCGCTGGCTGGCGAGCACCCAATGCGACGCTCGCGGCAGCGCTTCAGGCGTGCCGGCGCCATTTTCTGGCGGCCGCCGGATTCAGCGCGCTCATCAACCTGCTGTTCCTCGCGCCGATGCTCTACATGCTGCAGGTCTATGATCGCGTGGTGCCGACACGCGGCGCGATGACCCTGCTCTTCGCGACACTCGCGCTCGCGGTCGCGTTGATCGCGATGTCGCTGCTCGACTGGGTGCGCTCACGGCTGCTGGTACGCGCCAGCGTGCGGCTCGACCGCCAGCTCGCGCAGCCGCTGCTCGACGCGGGTCTTGCACTGCGCGCTGGCGAAGGCGGCCCGGGCGCGCGTCAGGCGATACGCGATTTCGACGTGCTGCGTCAGGCGCTGACCGGTCCCAGCATGCTTGCGCTGTTCGATGCGCCGTGGAGCCCGGTCTATGTGCTGATCTGCTTCCTGATCCATCCGGCGATCGGCGTGCTCGTGCTGGCGGGCGCAGGCATCCTCGCGCTGCTGACGCTGCGGAACGAGCGGCTGACTCACGGCCCGCTGCATGACGCCAACCTCGCCGCACGGCGCGCCTATGCCGATCAGGATCGCGTGACCGCCGACGCCGATATCGTCCGCGCGCTGGGCATGCGCCGTGCGCTGGTGCGGCGCCATCTCAATGACCGCGAGACGATGATGGCGCTGCAGTCGCGCGCGAGCATGGTCTCCAGCCGTTATGTCACCGCGAGCAAATTCCTGCGGCTCATTCTGCAATCGCTTTCGCTCGGCCTAGGCGCGTGGCTGGCGATCGGCAATTCGATCTCGGTCGGCGCGATTTTCGCCGCCTCCTTCCTTGCCGGACGCGCGCTTGCGCCGATCGACCAGTTGCTGGGATCGTGGCGGACCGTGGTGCAGGCGCGCGACGCCTATGCGGCGCTCGGCGAGCTGCTCGACACCAGCGACGAGCGGCCCGAACAGACCCGCCTCCCCGCTCCTGCCGGCCGCATCACGCTCGACGGCGTCGGGGTGCGTGCGCCGGAGGGCGACGCCGCGATCCTCGCCGAGATCGCGTTCGACGTGAAGCCAGGCGAAGTCGTCGCGGTGGTCGGGCCGAGCGGATCGGGCAAGTCCACATTGCTGCGCGCGATCGCGGGCGCTGCGCCGACCGCCGCGGGCACGATCCGGTTCGACGGCGCGAGCATCGACGACTGGGATCCCGAGCGGCTTGCGGTGCATATCGGCTATCTCCCGCAGGAGACGGTGCTGTTCGCGGGCAGTGTGCGCGACAACATCTCGCGCTTCGAAGGCGCATTGGGCGGTGACCCGGGGGCGATCGATGCTGCGGTGGTCGAAGCCGCCAAGGCGTCCGGCGCGCATGGCCTGATTCAGCAGCTGCCGAAGGGTTACGACACGCTGCTGGGACCGGGCGGCAGGGGCATTTCCGCCGGGCAGGCGCAGCGCATCGGGCTTGCCCGCGCCGTCTATCGCGCACCGGCGATGCTGCTGCTCGACGAACCCAACGCGCATCTCGATGCCGAAGGCGAATCGCAGCTGGTCGCCACCATCGCCGCGACCAAGAAGCGGGGCGCGTCGGTGCTGATCGCAGCGCATCGCATGGGTGTTCTGGGCGTGGTCGATCGCATCCTGCTGTTGCGCGCCGGGCGGGTCGAGGCCTTCGGCCCGCGCGACGAGGTGATCGGACGGCTTCAGGCGGTTCGCGGTGCAAAGCCCGTCACGGCCGAGAACAAGGCCGCAGGCGCATGATCGAGCCCACCGAACCGCTGGCCGAAGACGAGGCCGTACTCGACGACCGCCCGCAGCGCGAGATCCGCTTCGGCCTGATCGTCGCCGGGCTGTTCTTCATCGTGCTGCTCGGCTGGGCCGCCTTCGCCCCGCTCGATTCCGCAGCATTCGCGCCCGGCCGGCTCGCCGTCTCCGGCCAGCGTCAGGCGGTACAGCATCGCGAAGGTGGCGTGGTTTCCCGCATTCTCGTGCGCGAAGATCAGCGCGTGCGTCAGGGCGAACTGCTGGTCGAGCTATCGGCGGCGGACGTCCGGGCGCAAGAACGCGCGCTCGCGGGCCAGGTCATCAGCCTCAAGGCCGAACGCGCCCGGCTGCTTGCCGAACAGGCGGGGCAGGCGCGCGTCATCTGGCCGGGCGAGTTCGCCGCGCTGACCGGCGAGGACAAGGTCGAGGCGGACGCCGCGGTCGCCCGCCAGCAGGAACAGTTTCGTGCACGCGCCGCGGTGCTCAGTGCCCAGACCGGTGCGATGCGCCAGCAGATCGCCCAATCGCTCCAGGGCGCAACCGGCTTTCGCAAGCAGACCGAAGCCTCGCGGCAGCAGGCCCGGCTCGTCACCGAGGAACTCGACGCGATCCGGGAAGTCGCCGACAAGGGCTATGTCGCCAAGACGCGGCTGCGCGCGCTCGAGCGTGCACGCGCCGACCTGCTCGGCCAGGAGGGGCAATATGCCGCCAACACCGCGCAGGCGACGACCCAGGCGGGCGAAGCGCGGATCAAGCTGCTCGAAGCCGAGCGTGCCTTTCGCGAGAAGAGCAGCGCCGAGCTGCGCAATGTCGAGCTCAGTCTGACCGATCTGGAGCCGAGATTTCGCGCGGCGCGCGATCAGCTGGAGCGAGTCCGCATCCGCGCGCCCGCCAGCGGCGCGGTGGTGGGGCTCAGTGTCTTCACCCCGGGTGGGGTGATCGCGCCCGGGCAGAAGCTGATGGATGTGGTGCCACAGGACGCAGCGCTGGTGATCGAGGCGCGCGTAGCGCCGGGCGACGCCGACGATGTGCGCGCAGGCCAGGCGGCCGAGATTCGCTTCTCGGGACTGCACGACCGGCAGTTGCCGATCCTCTCGGGCAAGGTGACGCGGCTGTCCGCGGACAGTTTCGAGGACGAGCGCACGGGCGAGCCCTATTTCCTCGCCGAGGTCGCGGTGCCCGCCAACCAGCTTGCGGCGATCCGGCAGGTGCGCGGTGCCGATTTCGCCCTGCGTGCCGGCATGCCGGTCGAAGTGCTGGTGCCGCTGCGCAAGCGCACCGCGCTGCAGTATATCTTCGAACCGCTCACCCAGACGATGTGGCGCTCGTTCCGCGAACATTGATGCGCCATCGGCCCGGCGCGCTTCCGGCGCAGAATAACTAGTATCATTTGACACTACGTACCCTGCGGATTAGGCCTGACGCCTGTTTTCCGGAGAGTCGCGATGACCGATCCCACCAACCCGCTCGGCCTTAACGGTTTCGAGTTCGTCGAATTCACCTCGCCCGATCCTGCGGCGATGGCGGCGCAGTTCGAGCAGCTCGGCTTCGTCGCCAGCCACCGTCACCCGACCAAGAACATCACCCGCTACAAGCAGGGCCGCATCAACTTGATGCTCAACCGCGACGATGCCGGCCGTGTCGCCAAGTTCCGCGGCGAGCATGGTCCGTCGGCCAGCGCGATGGCGTTCCGCGTCGCGGACCCGGCAAAGGCGATGGAATGGGCGCTTGCCCACGGCGCCGAGCGGACCGAAGAGGATGACACCGTCATTCTCGGCATCGGCGGATCGTACCTCTATTTCATCGAGGACGGCCACGACCTGTACGAGAACTGGGCGGAGATCCCCGGCTGGCGTGAGGCGGAAGCGGCCAACAATGTCGGTCTCGACCTACTCGACCATCTCACCCACAATGTCCGCCGCGGCCAGATGCGGGTGTGGTCGGAATTCTACAAGCAGCTCTTCGGATTCGAGGAGCAGAAGTATTTCGACATCAAGGGCCAGGCGACCGGCCTGTTCAGCCAGGCGATGATCGCGCCCGACAAGGCCATCCGCATCCCGCTGAACGAGAGCCAGGACGACAAGAGCCAGATCGAGGAATTCATCCGCGAGTATAAGGGCGAGGGCATCCAGCATCTCGCGCTGACCACCCCGGACATCTTCGATACGGTCGAGCGGCTGCGCGCCCGCGGGGTCAAGCTGCAGGACACGATCGAAACCTATTACGAGCTGGTCGACAAGCGCGTCCCCGGCCATGGCGAAGACCTTGAGCGGCTGCGCAAGAACCGCATCCTGATCGACGGCAATGTCGGCGACGAGGGTATCCTGCTCCAGATCTTCACCGAGAACATGTTCGGCCCGATCTTCTTCGAGATCATCCAGCGCAAGGGCAATGAGGGCTTCGGCAACGGCAATTTCCAGGCGCTGTTCGAGAGCATCGAGCTCGACCAGATCCGCCGCGGCGTGATCAAGGTCGACGCCTGACGAGTTGGAGAGGAGAGCCGGGACCACCCGGCCCCCAATTCCTTCCAAAGGGGGAAGGAACCGGATGCGGGAGTGGACCAAGCACCACTTCCGCATCCAACTTTTCCGGGCCAGGTCAGCAAGCATGAGCGAACGCCTCTCCTCAACCCCCTCCGGGGTCCGGCTCGGCCCGGTCGAGCTGATCGCGGACGGCGCGGCACGCAATTTCGTGCTGGAGATGAAAGCGGGCCGTTTCCACGGCTTCGCGGTCCGCAGCGGCGATACGGTCCATGGCTATGTCGACCGCTGCCCGCATATGGGGCTGCCGCTCGCCCAGCAGCTCGACGCCTATCTCACCGGTGACCGCGCCCTGATCCAGTGCAGCTGGCACGGCGCGCTGTTCCGGATCGATGACGGCGCCTGTGTCGGCGGCCCATGCACCGGCGCCGCGCTGACCCCGTGGCCGCTCGAAGTCCGCGACGGGGCGATCTTCACCGCCTAGGCGGCAGCCTTCGCCTTGGGTTCGGGGTTCGAGAACTCCATCCCCTCATCGATCCCGCCCCAGCGCAGCGCGACCAGGTCGAGCGCATAATTCTGATGCACCCGCCACGGCTTGCGATTCCCCTGCTTGGGGAATTTGTCCATGCCCCGCTGCACATAGCCCGAGGTGAAGTCGAGGAACGGCTCGGGCTCGACATCCCCGGCGATGCGCGGGGTCGCCTGACGCATGCCGCGCTTCTTCATCACGTTGAGCAGGCGGGCGACATAAGCGGCGGTCAGGTCCGACTTCAGCGTCCAGCTGGCATTGGTATAGCCGAAGCTGGAGGCGAGGTTCGGGATGTCCGAATACATCATCGCCTTGTAGCCCAACGACTTGGCCGGATCGACCTGAACGCCGTCGACGCTGAAGGGAATGCCGCTCATCAACTGCATGTCGAGGCCGGTCGCGGTGACGACCACGTCGGCGGGCAACAGATCGCCCGACTTCAGGCGGATGCCGTCTTCCTCGAACGTCTCGATCCGGTCGGTGACGACCGAGGCATGACCATCGCGGATCGAGGCGAACAGATCGGCGTCGGGCACCAGGCAGATGCGCTGGTCCCATGGATTGTAGCGCGGCGTGAAGTGCGTCGCGACGTCATAGTCCTCGCCCAGCTCGTCGCGGACCATCTGGATCAGCCGTTCCTTGGTCTTCTCCGGCTTCTTGCGCGCGAGCCGGTAGAAGAACTGGCCGAGCGAAATGTTCTTGAGCCGGGTCAGACGGTAGGCGAGCCGCCCGGGCAGTTTGGCACGCAGCCAGTTGGCGATGCCGTCCTCCGACGGGCGCGCGACGATATAGGTGGGCGAGCGCTGGAGCATGGTCACATGCGCCGCGGTCTTCGCCATTTCGGGCACCAAGGTCACCGCGGTCGCCCCCGACCCGATCACCACCACACGCTTGCCGGCATAGTCGAGATCCTGCGGCCAGTGCTGGGGATGGACGATGTCCCCCTTGAACCGCTCACGCCCCGCGAATTCGGGGAGGTAACCCGCGGCATAATTGTAATAGCCCGAGCACATGAACAGGAAGGTGCAGGTGAACGTCACCGGTTCCTTGTCCGGCCCGCGCTCGACGCTCACCGTCCAGCGCGCATCCTGCGTCGACCAGCTCGCACCGGTCACGCGATGCTGGTGGCGGATATGTTTGTCAATCCCGTAATCGCGCGCGGCATCGTCGAGATAGCGCAGGATCGACGGCCCGTCGGCGATCGCCTTGGCCTCGGTCCAGGGACGGAAGCTGTAGCCGAGCGTATACATGTCGCTGTCGGAGCGGATGCCGGGATAGCGGAACAGATCCCAGGTTCCGCCGATGCGTTCGCGCCCTTCAAGGATCACATAGCTACGGTCCGGGCAGTCGCGCTGCAGGAAATAACCCGCGCCGATGCCGGAAATTCCGGCGCCCACCACCACAACGTCGAAATGCTCGCTCATTCGCCTCTCCCGGGCAGATACTTACACTTGTGTAAGTTAAGTGCAATGCCGTTACGGAATAGCCCGGATGGCAATGCGGAATTACTGAACGATAGCGTTTGCTTAATTGACATAGTTGACAGGAATGACGTGTGCGAGCGGCGCCCGGCAACCGCCACGTGCGACCGGCGGGCGAAGCGGAAGGCGGTCGATGCTCATGGAGTCCGCTTAGCCGAATCGGGCGATGTAGGAAAATGCCGGACCGCCACGGCACGGCCGGCGCCGCGCTAATAATCCTTCGAATATTTGAGGCCCGCACGCGACCCGCCGAACGAACCGGTCTGGGACAACAGGCTGAGCGCCCGGGTCAGCGCGATCTCGAGCTGCACCGCGGTGTAGCCGCGCGCGTCGGTGATGATTTCGACATAGATATCGTCGGTCAGATACTGGCCCGCTGCCAGCGCCATGCCGCGCCCGGTGGTGTCGTCCTCACCCAGGATGCGCAGCCGGTCGATCCCCGCCGCCGAGCGCAGCTGGCCGAGCGGATTGAGCCCGCCCGAGGCGCGCAGCGAGTTGAGCGCGGCGGCCAGCTGGATCGCCTCGGTCGCCGACAGGTTCGTCACCGAGCTGCCGAACAGCAGGCGCGACAGCACCTCGTCCTGCGGTAGTGCGGGCGTCGAGGTGAAGGCGATGCGCGGCTGCTGGCCGGTGCCGGTGATGTTGATGATTGCCGTCACGCCCTCCGCCGTGGTGTTGGCCGAGAGGTTGATGCTCGGATCGGTCAGCGGGCCGCCCTCGAAGCTGATCAGGCCGCGTGTCAGTTCGAACCTGCGGCTGGCAAAGCTGTACGTGCCACGCACCACCCGCGCCTCGCCGGTCACGATCGGCGCGGCGGAAGTGCCCGTGACCTGCATCCGCGCGCTCCATTCGGATTCGAGGCCCATGCCGTTCACGAACAGGCGATTGTCCGCCACAACCGCGACGTTGAGGCGGAAGATCCCCGTCGGCTTGACCCGCACCGGGCGCTTGCCCTCCGCGTCCAGCTCGCTCTTGCGATAGACGCCGGTCAGTTCGGGCACCTCGGCCGCGCCCTGGCGGATGATCTGGTAGCGCGCGTCGGGGATGATGATCCGCCCCTCGATCAACCCGCCGTCGAGGCCGTTGGTGATACGCAGCTGGCCGGTCGCGGTCGCGCCCAGCGCATCGCTGCGCGCCAGCCGCGCGTTACGGAAGCGCGCGGTGATGTCGATGGGGAAGCCCTGCTCCGACGACAGCCCGACCGTCCCGGTCGCGATCACGCGCCCGGCGCCCGCCACCGCGTTCATCTCGGTAATGTCGAGCGAGTCGTTGTCGAACCGCCCCTCGATCTTCATCTGGGTCAGCCGCGTGCCCCAGGTCTCATTCTCATAGGTCAGGTTGGCGGCGCGGAGCTGACCGACCAGCCGCGGCGCGCGCAGCTCGCCCGAAAAGTCCGCGGCGATCGAGATCGGCCCCGCCACCGACTGGTTGGTGAAGCCAGCCAGCGAGAAGAGCACGGCCGACGGGCCGTTATAGCGGATGCCGCCGGCCAGCGGTGCGGCCATCAGCCGTTCGTTCCACGTCGCGCCGGCCCCAAGCGGCTGGAGCGTCGCGATCATGCGCCCGATCGTCGTCTGGCCGCGCTTGATCACCGCGCGCGCGTCGCCGCCCTCGGGCAGCAGCCGTCCGACGAATGCGATGTCGACCGGCGTGGAGACGCCCGCAAGGCTCGACCGGTTGAACCCGGCGATGTTGAGCCGGGCAATGGCGTTGGGGAAGCCGCCATCGCTGGCCTGACGGAAATCGATCGAGCCGGTGGCGCTGCCGCCGATGCCGAGGCCGGGCGAGAAGGCATTGGCGATCGACAGGTCGAGCTTGTCGATGCGGGCCTGTACCGCCAGCCCGTCCCCCCAATTACCGGCGATCCGCGCGCTGCCGCGGTCGAAATCGATCTGGGTCGGGGCGAGGCGGTAGCCCGCATCGCTCACCGCGATCCGCGCCGCCTGTGGCGTGCGGAAGCCGATATTGTTCGCGCGCCCGGACAGCGCGACCCGCCACAGATCGGGCGCGAAGCTGGCATTGAGGCCGACCCGGAACGGCACGCCCGACGACCCTTGCGCCAGCGCCTGCGCGGTCCCGCTGCCGCCGCGATAGTCGATTTTGGCGCGCGCGCGCGCCAGCACGAATTCGCCGCGGCGCAGATTGGCGATCTGCGCCTCGCCGGTGATCGCAGGCGCATCGTCATAGAGGACCGCCGTCGCATTCACGACCGCGCGCCCGATTGTGAATTCGAGGTCGCCGGGGATCTGCGCATTGACCGCGGTCGCGCGCACCACCGCCTGCTGATATTTGCCCTGCGCCGACAGATCGACATTGCCGTTGATGCCCGACCCGACAAAGGCGAGCGCGCCGGCAAAGGGTCCGGCGGCGGTCTGGGTCAGCTTGCCGGTGATGTCGGTGCCCGCGAAGCGCGCCTTGCGCACATCGACCGTCATCGCCTGGCCGGTGCGCACCAGCACGTCGGCGGTGAACGGGCCGTAGCTGGTCCCGCCGGTCGCGGTGACGGCATAGGCATCGCCCTGCCCGCGGATGCGCGCCTCGAGATTGGCGAGACCCACGCCCATCCCCGGCCGCGGCGCGCGCACGGCGATCACCGGCGCATACAGCGTCCCGGTCACGCGTGCGAACAGCGGGCCATAGGCGGTGGAAACGCCGTCGGCATTGAGCAGCAACGGTCCGGCCGGATCGTAGCGGCCGGATCCGCGCACCACCTTGAGCTTCGGCGCGGCGAGCCTGAGGTTGGAGAAGTTGATGATCCCGCTGGGGTCGAGACCGAAATTGACGCTCATCACCGCGTTGCCGCCAAGGAAGTCGCGCACGCCCGCGTTGAACAGCCGCGTGCTGCGTCCGGCGATCCGCCCCTTGATCCCCCAGCCGCCGCCGGGCGCGGCATAGAGATCGGCATCGGTGGTCAGGTTGACGATGCCGATGCTGTCGATCGTATAGTCGTTGACCCGGCCTTTGAGCGCGCCGGCATAGCGGCCGGTGCCGATATTGCCCGCGACGATCGCGGTCGCGTCGATCTTGTCCGATCGGATGCGCAGATTCTCCGACAGGATCTGCGGCCCGGTGATGGCGAGATCGCCCGCCAGCGTGACGTTGGTGAGCAGGCCGCCGGCGGCGGCATTCAGGCCCGAAACGCGCTTCGCCCGCGCCTTGACCGGCACGAGGATACGGTCGGCATTCACCGTCGCCCGGCCTTCGGCATACAAGCCTTCGACCACCGTCTCGCCAAAGCCGAGCGCCGCCGCCTGCAGCTTGTAATCGACGGTCGGGGTCGCGAACGGACCGTTCAGCGCGACCGCACCGATCACGGAACGGCCGTTGAGGTTGGGGGCGATCGCGCCGGGGGTAAGCAACGCGCCCTCGACCCGGAACTGGTCGAAGACGTTCTTGCCGAGGTCGATCGTCCCGGTCGTGTTCAGCGCCATCGCGTTCGAGCGCAGCCGCAGCCGGGTGTCGGCGCGGCGCCGGTCGAGCGTCGCATCGAGCGCGACCTGAAGATTGGGCGCGGTCAGCCGCTCGACCGGCCCCTTGAGGATCAGCCCCGGCTGGGTGGTGCCGCGAACCTGGAAACTTCCCTTGCGCGCGACGATGCCGAGATCGGCGAGCGCCGCGCCGCCGAGCGTACCCTGCGCGCGGCCCTGCCATTGGTCCCAGCTTCCGCGGCCGTTCAGCCGGACCGCCAGCGGCGCCTTCAGCCCGGCAAGCCCGGCGACCAGCCCACCCGCCGGGGCGTCGAGATCGGCGCGCAGGTCGAGCTTGTTGGCGTCGGGCACCGCGTCGAGCACCAGCGCCAGCCGGTCCCCGCCGTCGCGGCCGAGCGTGCGGCCGTTGGCGATGACGCGCGCGCGCCGGTCGGCGATCGCCGCCTCGCCGCTCAGTGTCGCGATGAAACGCCGTCCCGCCACCGGCGGGTCGAGCACCAACCGGTCGATCGCGATCCGCCCGATGTCGATATCGAGATCGGGAAGATAGGGCGCGTTCGGATCGCCGGGCTTGAGCTCGGGCAGGCGCGCCACCCGCACCAGCGGGCTGGTCGCCGAGCGGATATCGATATGGTTGTCGAGATAGGCGAAGGGCCGCCAGTCGACCGCTATCGAGGGCGAGGTGGCGAATACGCCCTTGGGATCGCTCACGCGCACGTCGCGCAGCACCATCGCGCCGTAGATCGATCCCTCGATCCGGCCGACCTTGATGTTGAGGCCGCTTTCGGTGGTGTATTTCCCGATCCGGTCGGCGACGAAGCGCTTGCCGGGGCTGGTGTTGAGACCGAGGACCGCAAGGCCGAGCAGCAGCGCCAGCGCGACGACCGCGATCAGCACCCACTTCGCCACGCGCAGCCACAGCGGCGCACGGGCTGGCACGGTTTCCACGACGGCGGTTTCGGCCGGAGTTTCGGGCTCCGCCATCAGAAGGCCTGCCCGATCGAGATGTAGAGCGCGACCTTGGACTCGCCTGGCTTGCGGTTGATCGGGGTCGCGACGTCGAGGCGCAGCGGACCGAAATTGGTGTACATCCGCCCGCCGATGCCGAAGCCGAAACGCATGTCGGTGAGCTTGGGCAGGCCGCCTTCATAGACCTGTCCCGCATCGATGAACGGCACGATCCCGAAATCGCCGAAGCGGTAGCGCGCCTCGATCGCGAATTCGTTGAAGCTGCGCCCGCCGATCGGCTTGCCGTCGGGCGCGCGCGGGCCGAGCTCCTGATAGCCGAAGCCGCGCACCGATCCGCCGCCACCGGCATAATAGCGCCGCGACGGCGCGAGGTCGTTGCGCTCGATCCCCTGGATCGTGCCGAAGCGCGCGCGGCCGGCGAGCACGATGCTGCCGGTGACCGGGTAATAGCCGGTGCCCTCGACCATCATCCGGGCATAGGGACGCACGGCACCGCGGACCGAGGTTTCGGGGCTGAGGTTCGCCTTCACGCGATAGCCGCGCGTCGGGTTGAGCAGGTCGCCGGACTGGTCCCAGCCCGCGAACAGCGGCAGCGCGGCGATGAAATAGGCGCCGCGGCGGCGCTCGCCACGGTCGAAATCGTAGCGGTCCTCGCTCGTGCCGATCAGCTCGACGCCATAGCTGTAGGTCAGCGGCTTCTGCCAGATCGGCGTCGAATCATAGGAGACGCGCGCGCCCAGCGTGCCGGTCAGGCTGGTGAACGCCTCGACATCCGAACGCAGCGCGGAGGCGAACAGCTGGAAGGTGCGGTCGCGCCGCCCGGCGTTCGAACGGCGGAAAGTCGCCGACGCGCCTTGCTCCTGCGTGCCGGCGACGCCGGTGAGGATCAGCGCGCCTTCGGGCGGGAACAGGTTGCGGTGAGTCCAGCTCACCTCGGCGCGCAGCCCCTGGCCGGTGCTGTAGCCGACCTCGCCCGCCAGCGTGCGCGGCGGGCCGGCGGTCTGCTTCACCAGCAGATCGACATATTCGGTGCCCTCGGCCGCCGCCTCGCCGGTTTTCACCGGCTCGACCGCGACGGTCGAGAACAGGCTGGTCGCGATCAGCGCATCGCGCAGATCGTCGACCTTGCGGCTGTCATAAAGGTCGTCGCGATCGAACCGCGTCAGTACCTCGATATGCTTGGCATCGAACGCTTCGGTGCCCTCGGTCTTGATCGCGCGGAAGCGCGCGCGCGGACCGATCGTCACGGGCAACAGATAGTCGCCGATGCGCGTTTCCTCGTCGAGCAGGATGTCGCGCTGTCCCACCTCGGCAAAAGGATAGCCGTTCTGCGGCAGGGCCAGGCTCACCGCCGCTTCCGCCGCCTGCACGCGCACCGCGTCGATCGGCTCGCCGGTCTTGAGCCGGAAATTGTCGGCGATCAGGCTGGGCGGCACCGTCGGGTCCGCTTCGATCCGGATCGCGCCCAATGTGTAGAGCGGTCCCGGCACCGCCGCGATCGTCGCGGTCACGGGGCGTGTGCTGTCCGGTGTCTGTTCGACCGTCGCCACAGCGGTCGCGTCATAATAGCCGAGCGACTTCATCAGCCGGACCGCCAGTGCCTCGTCCTCACGCGCCCGCGCACCGATGATCGCGGCGTTGGCCGCGGCCCCGTCGCCATCCTCGAGCGCGGAAAGCTGCTTGAACTCGTCGTCGAGGCCGAGTTCCTCCAGCCCGGTGACGCGGGTCACATAGCGGATCTCGACCCCCGCCCCGTCGTCGACCTGCATCGCTTCGGCGATCGGTGTGCTGTCGAATTCGCTGAGCGGTGGCAGCGGTGCGGCGAGTTCGGTCTCGTTCTGCCCCTCGCCCAGCGGCGCATCGGCATCGAGCGGGTCCATCGGGTCGACGGCCAGATCGACCGGCCGCGCCGACGGATCGGCGGGCGCCATCGGCTCGAGCGGTGCATTCATGTCGTCGCTGAGTGGCGGGAGCGACTTCTCGAACTCCTCGTCGGAGACGATCGGCTTCTCGTCGGATACCTGTCCGGTATCCTGCACCGACCGCGGCGCCGGTCTGGGATTGTCGGCCGGCGCGCTCTGCCCCGGCTTGCCCGCACTGCTGCCGATCTGCGCGGCCGCCACCGGCGCCAGCGCGCTGCTCGCCAACAGCAGGATCCCCAGTCCAACGCCCGAAATTGCCCTGTCCTCCCAATGGGATCGCGCGACGCGCTCCCACTCGCTAACCCAACGAGCGAGCGGGGGGAAGGTTCAAGCCGACTTAACCGGCATTTTCAGGCGAACAGGCGCTCGACGCCGCACAGGCGTCACAGCTCCATATCGTCGAACATCTGCTGCATCGGCTCGAGGATCGAGACCCCCGCGATATCGCGCAGCTCGTTCGGCACGCCGGGCCGCGGCACGCCGATACAATAGGAGACGTGAAACATGCCGGAGCGATCGAGTTCGTCGAGCGCCGAGCGGATCGCCGCCGGTTCCTTGGTCGAGACAAGGTCGAGCGTGACCAGCGTGGCGATATCCGGCCCCACGCCCTTCACGTCCGCGCCCTCGCGCAGCCGCACCGCATAGCCGATGTCCAGAGCGTCCTTCGAAAGAGTCATCACGGCCTCCCGTCCATGATGTGAATCTAGGTGCTCGCGACCGCTCTGCAATGCCGTGGCGGCGCGGTCCCTACCCCCGCGCCTTCGCCTCCGCGCGGAACTTGTGCAGCAGCGGCTCGGTATAGCCGTTGGGCTGGCTCACCCCTTCGAACACCAGCGCGCGGGCCGCCTGCCACGCCAGGCTGCTGCTCTCGTTCCCCGCCATCGGGCGGTAGAGCGGGTCGCCCGCATTCTGCGCATCGACCTTCGCCGCCATCCGCGCGAACGCCGCGTCGACATCCGCCGCGGTCGCCACGCCATGCAGCAGCCAGTTGGCCATGTGCTGCGAGCTGATGCGCAGCGTCGCGCGGTCCTCCATCAGGCCGATATCGTGGATGTCGGGCACCTTGGAACAGCCCACGCCCTGATCGATCCAGCGCACGACATAGCCGAGGATGCCCTGCGCGTTGTTGTCGAGCTCGCGCGCGACCTCGTCCGGCGTCCAGTTGCGGCCCGGCGCGGCGGCCGGAATGGTCAGCAGCGGGGCAAGGCCCGGCACCGCCTCGCCCGCAATCTCCTGCTGGCGCGCGAACACATCGACCTTGTGATAGTGCATCGCATGCAGCGTCGCCGCGGTCGGCGACGGCACCCAGGCGGTGTTGGCCCCGCTCAGCGGATGGCCGATCTTCTGCTCCAGCATCTCGGCCATGCGGTCGGGCGCGGCCCACATGCCCTTGCCGATCTGTGCCTTGCCCGACAGGCCGTGGCGAAGGCCGATGCGGACATTGCGGTCCTCATAGGCCTTGATCCAGCTCGACGCCTTCATCTCCGCCTTGGGGATCATCGGGCCGGCGCGCATGCTGGTGTGGATCTCGTCGCCGGTCCGGTCGAGGAAGCCGGTGTTGATGAAGGCGATGCGCCCCTTCACCGCGTGAATACATGCGGCGAGGTTGGCGCTGGTCCGCCGTTCCTCGTCCATCACGCCGACCTTGATCGTGTGGCGGGCAAGCCCGAGCAGATCCTCGACCGCGTCGAACAGCGCGTTGGTGAACGCCGCTTCCTCCGGCCCGTGCATCTTGGGCTTGACGATGTAGATGCTGCCGGTGCGGCTGTTGCGATGCCCGCCCAGTTCCTTGAGGTCGTGGAGCGCGATGGTCGAGGTGACGATGGCGTCGAGGATGCCCTCGGGCGCTTCCGCTCCGTCGAGCAGCACCGCGGGCGTGGTCATCAGGTGCCCGACATTGCGCACGAACAGCAGGCTGCGGCCGGGCAGCGTCAGGTCGCTGGCGAAGGGGCGCTGATAGACGCGGTCTTCGGCCAGCCGCCGGGTCATCGGCTTGCCGCCCTTGTCGAACGTCTCGATCAGATCGCCGCGCATCAGGCCGAGCCAGTTGGTATAGGCCGCGACCTTGTCGTCGGCATCGACCGCGGCGATCGAATCCTCGAGATCGACGATGGTGGTCAGCGCGGCTTCGAGCAGCACGTCGGCAATCCCCGCCGGATCGGTGCGCCCGATCGCGGACTCGCGGTCGATCACGACTTCGAGATGCAGGCCGTTGTGCCGGAACAGCAGCGATTCGCCGCGCGTCCCCACCAGCTGCCCCGGATCGGCGAGCGGCAGATCGCCGCCTGCGAAATTCGCCCAGCTCATGCCGGTCAGCGGCACGACTTCGTCGAGGAACGCCTTGGCCGCCGCGATCACCTGCGCGCCGCGCTCGGCATCATAGCCGCCCGGCTTCGCCGCGCCCGGCAGCGCGTCGGTGCCGTAGAAGGCGTCGTACAGGCTACCCCAGCGCGCATTGGCGGCGTTGAGCACGAAGCGCGCATTGAGCGCCGGCACGACCAGCTGCGGCCCGGCCATCGCCGCGATCTCCGCATCGACATTGGCAGTGGTGACGGCGAAATCGCCCGGCGCGTCGACGAGATAGCCGATCGAGCGCAGGAACGCCTCCTGCGCGGCAGGATCGGCGGCACGCGCCGCGTCCCCGGCGCACCACGCGTCGATCTGCGCCTGAAGCGAATCGCGCCGCTCGAGCAGCGCCCGGTTCTCCGGTGCGAAGCGGGCGAAGATCGCCGATGCGCTATCCCAGAACGCGTCCGCCGCGACACCCGGCCCGGGCAGCACGCGCTCCTCGATGAAGCGGGCAAGCGGCTCCGCCACCGAAAGCCCGGCGCGCGTCACATAAGCGGTCATGCGAAATTCCTCCTGGGTAAACTCAAATCTGCCCTGGGGAGGGACGCCCGATTAGACGAGGGACGGTGTTCCGATCAACCCCCGGTGCCGATCAGCGCCGCCGCATTCTCCACGCGTTCGAGCATCGTGCGCAGCTGCGCCTGTTCGGCGTCGGACAGATTCTCGAAAATGCGGCGCTCCAGCTCCAGCGCCTTGGGCGCGACCTGGCGATAGAGCGCCCAGCCGTCGATGCTGAGCTCGAGCAGGTGCGAACGCTGGTCGTCGGGATTGGGGGTGCGGGTGACGAGGCCGCGCTCATAGAGCGAGATCGCCGCGCGGCTGACCGTCACCTTGTCCATCTGGGTATGACCGCACAGCGACTGCTGGCTCATCGCCCCGAATTCGGCGAGCACGGTCACCAGCCGCCATTCGGGAATACGCAGGCCGAACAGCGCCTGATAGGCGCCGGCGATGGCCCCCGACACACGGTTGGACGCCACCGAAAGGCGATAGGGCAGGAACGCGTCGAGCTTGAGTGTTGCCGTCATAGGACAGTGATTGCCCTGATCCCGCCCCGGGCGCAATGAGAGCATTGCTTCATTGCGCCCAAAGCGGGACTACAGACAGATAATATCAAGCGGTTTCGTCGACTTTGACCGGCTCGAGCCGCGGCGAGAGCAGGTGCACCACCAGCAGCGCCACGAAATAGGCGCTGCCCGCGACCCAGAAGAGCGGCCAGTAGACGCCGAGGCGATCGAGGATCTCGCCGGCGTAGAAGGCCATCAGGATGCCGCCGACCGCACCGACCGTGCCGCCGATGCCGACCACCGATCCGACCGCGCCACGCGGGAACAGGTCGGAGGGGAGCGCATAGAGGTTGGCCGAGAACGCCTGGTGCCCCGCGGTCGCCACGCCGATCACCAGCACCGCCAGCCATACGCTGCTGATCGATTCGGCGAACACCACCGGCAGGACGAGGCAGGCGCAGACGAACATCGTCACCTTGCGCGCATAGTTGGCCGATTTGCCCGCCTTCATCAGCCGCGACGACATCCAGCCGCCGAACACGCTGCCGACGTCGGAGATCAGGTAGATCGCCGCGAGCGGGATGCCGAAGGTCAGCAGGTTGAGATCATATTGCTTGAACAGATAGCCCGGCAGCCAGAACAGGAAGAACCACCAGATCGGGTCGATGAAGAACTTGCCGAGCGAATAGGCCCAGGTCTCCTTGCGCGTCAGCACCGTGCCATAGCCGATCGGCTTGACCGGGTCGGCCGGATCCTGCTCGATCCAGGCGAGTTCGCCTTCGCTGACCTTGGGGTGCTGGCGGGGCGAGCGGTACATCGCCCACCACGCGATCAGCCACACGAAGCTGATGACGCCGGTGACCACGAACGCCATGCGCCAGCCCCAGGCGATGACCATCAGCGGCACCACCAGCGGCGTGATGACCGCGCCGATGTTCGCGCCGGCGTTGAACACGCCGATCGCGAAGGCGCGTTCCTTGGCCGGGAACCACTCGGTCACCGCCTTGATGCCGGCGGGGAAGTTGCCCGATTCACCGATGCCGAGTCCGAAGCGCGCCATCGCGAACTGGGTCATCGAATAGGCGCCGCCATGCGCGATATGCGCCAGCTGCCAGATGACGAAGGCGACCGCATAGCCGACACGCGCGCCGACCATGTCCACGAACTTGCCGAAGCCGATATAGCCGATCGCATAGGCGATCTGGAACCAGATGATGACGCTCGCGAAATCGCGTTCGGTCCAGTGAAGGTCCTGCATCAGCGTGGGCTTGAGCACGCCGATCATCTGCCGGTCGATATAGTTGATGACCGTCGCCGCGAACAGCAGCGCCACGATCATCCAGCGGTACCGCCCCGCTTTGGCGGCGGCCGCAGTGCGGATGCCCTCAGCCTGGCTCGCGTCCATTCAGTCTTCTCCTCGTACCCGCCCCGTTTTCTGAGGCTCGGTTATATGCGCTCCGGCTTACCGGGGCTGGGCCGCTTCGATCGAACAGCTCACTTGCATGCCGTTGAACGTCGCGGTGACCGTCGCGCCGACTGGCACTTCGTGTACACCGGTTACCGCGCCCGACGAAATCCACTGTCCCGCCTCGAGTGCGACGCCGCGCGCGGCCATCGATTCGAACAGGAAGCGCGCCGCGCCGACCGGTCCGTCGAGCATCGTGCGCGCCGTCGCCGCGCCGGCCTGCACGCCGTCGATCAGCAGCGTCACCGGCCAGTCGACGAATTCCAGGTTGCGCCAGTCGGCAATCGCCTCGCCGATCACCAGCCCGTAATTGTTGCCGAAGTCGGAAATGGTGACGAGCGGACCGAAGGCGTTGATCCCGGGAAAGGGCGAGCTCGCCACTTCGATGCCGACATGCACCGCGTCGATCAGGTCGGCGGCTTCTTCCATCGTATAGCTGGTCTTGGCCGGATCGGGCGCGCGGGCGATGCGCAGCAGGAACTCGGCCTCGCCCGCGGCGAAGCCCTCGGCGAACACCGGCATGACCGGGCTTTCGTTCAGACCATCGCGCACGCTGTCGGCAAAGATCGGGCCCGCGAGCCGATTGGTGCCGAGCTGCGCGTCGAGCGGCGGGTTGATCCGGCCCACCTTCCAGCCGGCGACCTTGCCCCCGGTCAGCGCACGCGCGCGATCCTGGATCGCATAGGCGTCGTCCAGCGATTCGGGCGGGGTGCCGGGATAATCGGGCAATCCGGCTGCCGTGCGGCGCGCCGTAACAAAGGCCTGCGCGATCGCGTCCAAACTACTCATCCACCCCTCGCTTTATTCTCGATGCGACGGGGTAGTGGAAACCGGTGTCATTGACAAGGGGCGCAATCAGCGCGCCAGCAGCGTCTCGACGCGCCCCTCCGCCAGAGCCTGCACCGCATCGGCCACGGCGCTGCGGAAACCGGCATGCGCGGCGATCTCGGGCCGGAACACCGACTCGAATGCCAGCAGCCGCTGCGCAAGCTGCTCGGGCGACGCACCGGCCGCGGCGTCGGTAAGCGGCCCGGCGAGCGGATCGGTGATCTTCGCTCCCTCCGCGGCACGGCGCGCGATAAAGTGCATCCAGGCCGCCACCGGCACCGCGAGCCGATCGACCGGGCGTCCGGCGCGGATCGCCGCGGCGGTCGTGTCGAGCAGGCGATAGGGAAGCTTTTGCGAGCCATCCCATGCGATCTGCGACAGCAGATGGCGGATCGCGGGGTTGCGGAAACGCTCGAGCACCGCCTGGGTATAAGCGGCATGATCGAGGCCCGCGACCGGATCGAGCACCGGGACGATGTCCTGCAGCGCCAGCCGCTCGGCAAAGGCCGCAAGCTGTCCCTGGCCCATCGTATCCGCCACCGTCTCCAGCCCCATGGCGAGGCCGAGATAGGCGAGGCTGGAATGAAGCCCGTTGAGGATGCGCAGCTTGGCGCGCTCATAGCCGCCGACATCGCTGGTCAGCGTCGCGCCCGCCCCGGCAAGGTCAGGTCCGTCGGCCAGCGTGTACGGCCCGATCACCCATTGCGTGAACGCCTCACGCTGTACCGTCGCGCGGTCCTCGACCCCGAGTTCCGCAGCGACCTTGGCGTAGAGCGCGTCGTCGCTTGCCGGCGTGATCGAATCGACCATCGTGTCGGGGAAGGCCGCGGTATCGGTGATCCACTTCGCCAGATCGGGATCGCGCCGGGCCGCCAGCGCGATCGTTGCCGCGCGCAGCTTGCCGCCATTGCCCGAGAGATTGTCGCAGCACAGCACCATGAACGGATCGGCGCCCGCCGCGCGCCGCGCCGCCAGCCCCTGCACCAGCCAGCCGACGAAGCTGCGCGGCTCGCCGCCGGAAAGATCGGCGACGATATCGGGATGGCTCATGTCGAGCGTGCCGTCGCCGGCCAGGCAATAGCCCTTCTCGGTCACGGTCGAGGTGACGATGCGCACGTCCGGCTTGGCCAGCAGCGCCGCGACCTGCGCGCCGCCGCCCGGGCCGATCCAGGTCCGGTGCGCGCCGATCACGCGCATCGACGGTTCGCGGTCGAGGATCGCGAGCGTGTACAGCCCGTCCTGGCTGGCAAGCGCTTCGACCGTGCCGCCCGAGCGCAGCGAGACCGCAGCGATGCCCCAGCGCGGATCGTTCGCCAGCACGGTGTCGAAATAGCTCGCCTGATGCGCGCGATGGAACGCGCCCGGCCCGAAATGGACGACCCCGGTCGAAACCGTCGCGGGATCATAGGCAGGCTTCGCGATCGCCGACGGCAGACCCGCCAGCGTTTCCAGCGACAATCGGCTCACAATGTTACGCCTCGCTTCCAGATTGCAATTTCGCGCTCGCCATTGCGTTCGGCGGCGGCTTCCTCGCCCGACGCGATGGCGGCGATGCGCGCCAGCAGCGCGTCGGCGGCGACGTTCATCCCGTCGCTCAGCACCTGCCCCGCATCGAAATCGATCCAGCCCGGCTTGCGCGCGGCAAGATCGGAGTTGGAAGCGATCTTGAGCGTCGGCGCGGGAAAGCCCAGCGGCGTGCCGCGACCGGTGGTGAACAGGATCACCGTCGCCCCCGCCGCCGACAATGCGGTCGAGGATACGGCGTCGTTGCCCGGCGCCTCCAGCAAGGTCAGCCCGGTGCGCTTCACGCGGTCGCCATAGTCGATCACGTCGGTGACGATCGCCTGCCCGCCCTTCTGCACCGCGCCGAGGCTCTTTTCCTCCAGCGTGGTGATGCCGCCGGCGATGTTGCCGGGCGACGGGTTCTCCGACACCGGCTCGCCATGGTCGATGAAATAGCGTTTGAAGCGGTTCACCAGCCCGCCGATGGCATCGAACGTGTCGGCATCGGCGGCACGCGCCATCAGCAACTGCTCGGCGCCGAAGATCTCGGGGATCTCGGTCAGGATCGCCGATCCGCCCGCGTCCGTGATACGGTCGGCCATCAGCCCGACCAGCGGATTGGCGGTCAGCCCCGAAAGCCCGTCCGACCCGCCGCACTTGACCCCCAGCACCAGCCGGTCGAGCCCCATGTCCTCGCGCTGCACGGTCGCGGCGAGCTGCGCCAGCTCGACCACCTTCTCGACCCCCTCGGCGATCTCGTCCGACGAAGCCTGCGCGCCGACGGTGCGGACGCGCGACCGAGTCTCTTCGGGCAGGGTTTCGAGCAGCGCCGAAAGCTGGTTCGATTCGCAGCCAAGGCCCACCAGCAGCACGCCGCCGGCATTGGGATGCTGCGCCAGCGCGGAGAGGATGTTGCGCGTGCCGTCGAGATCGTCGCTGAGCTGCGAGCAGCCGAACGGATGGGCGAAGGCGTGGACGCCGTCGACACCCTCGGGCAGCAGCGCCTCCGCCTTGGCCGCGATCTTTTGCGCGGTGCGGCCGACGCAACCGACGGTGGGCAGCACCCAGATCTCGTTGCGCGTCCCCGCCCGGCCATCGGCGCGGGGATAGCCGCGCCAGCGGATGGTCGAGGCCGCAGCCTGCGCGCGCTCGGCCGCTGCGCCGCCGTCATAGGCGGCTTCGCCCGCCAGCGCGGTCGCGACATTATGGACATGGACATGATCGCCGACCGCGATCGGCGCGGTCGCCTGCCCGATCGGGAAGCCGAATTTGAGCACGGGGTCGCCCGGCGCATGCGCCACCAGCGCGAATTTATGCGCGCGCGGGATCGCGTCGTTGAGGGTCACGCCAAGGACGGTCTCCCCCGCGGCGAGATCGCGCAGCGCGGTGGCGACGCTGTCGGCGTCGTGGATTCGGAGGGCGGCAGGATTCATCATACGACTACCGGTGTCACTACGCCCTTGCGCCGCGATTGGCTAGGGCTCGCTTGCACGCTATGCACTTGGCCATGAAGAAAAGCGCGCAGGCGACGATCAACGATGTAGCGCGACTGGCGGGGGTCTCCAAGAAAACCGTCAGCCGCGTGATCAACCGTTCCCCCCTTCTCAACGAGGAGACGCGCGAGCGGGTGGAGAAGGTGATCGCCGAGATCGGCTACGTCCCCAACCCGCAGGCGCGCGCGCTGGCGCTGCGCCGCAACTTCCTGATCGGGCTGATCCACGACAACCCCAACCCGCATATGGTGCTCAACGTCCAGCAGGGGCTGCTGGAAGTGCTGCGCGACACCGAGTTCGAGCTGATCGTTCACCCGGTCGATCGCGGATCGGCAACGATGCTCGACGAGATCCGCCGCTTTCTCGAGCGCCAGCGCCCCTATGGCGTGATGATCCTGCCCCCGATCAGCGAGAATGATTCGCTCGCCGCGCTGTGTCAGGAGATCGGCGCGCGGTACGTGCGCATGGGCTCCGCCTCGTTCGACGATCCCGAGCATATGGTCGCGTCGAACTACCGCGAGGTGGTGCGCGGCGCGGTCGCGCATCTGGTCGAGAACGGGCACAAGCGCATCGGCCTCGTCCTCGGCCCGCACGGCTTCCGCTCGGCGCATGAGCGCAGCCAGGGCTATGAGGCCGCGCTCGACGACGCCGACATCCCGATCCAGCGCACGCTGATCGCGCAGGGCGACTATACGTTCGAATCCGGCATGCGCGCGGCCGAGCGCCTGCTCGACCTCTCCCCGCGCCCGACCGCGGTATTCTGTTCCAACGACGCCATGGCGGCTGGGGTGCTGCACACCGCGCGCCAGCGCGGGTTGGACGTGCCGCGCGACCTGTCGATCGTCGGCTTCGACGACACCTCGATCGCGTCCTATCTGTGGCCGCCGCTCACCACGGTCCGCTGGCCGATCGCGACGATGGCGCGCGCGGCGGCGCTCAAGCTGATCGGCGATGGCGAGGACGAGGAGAGCGGGGAATCGCTGTTCGTCTCCACGCTGATCCGCCGGGCTTCGGTGGCGCCGCCGGGAGAGTGAGGGGGAGGCTCGCGTTGAACCTTCGTGGAAGAGAGGGCTGTTGTCGATCCAGTATCGCGGACCGTCCAATGTCGAAGGCCCAGCTAAGGGTACTGGCTCAGCCACGGCTTTGAATAGCATCGACAGCAATGACCAAAGCGACTCCCCTCCGCACGGTTCATAATTCAAGCTAAGAGTCGTGGAAGGTGAAGATGATCTCCGAAACTCAGATAAACTGGTAGCAACCCGTTATGCTTACTGATGCATTTTTCCGACGTTACGAGGACGTTCAACTATTCAGCGCCTTCGGGGAGCCGTACCGTCGCTTTTGTGGTCAAGTGGTCCAACTAATCACGGACGAAGTGCACAAGCGCAATGAAAAGTCTTTCAAGGAACGCGATAAAGATCCCGCCATCTCCGGGCTAACGCTTGCACATGACCGCATCGCCCGCGAGCTCGGAGTCAGCGCTCTTTCGCCCGCGTATTATGAGCATTTTGTAGGACTCGGAGAGTACCGACGCAAACAGTGGTCACGCTATCTGATAGAAACCCTGATTAGGAACTATTTCGGTACGGCACCTACTGAGAATACTGATATCGACCTCTATATGAAACACCGCTTGAGTTTCGTCGAGCAAGCATTTCAAATACGTTCTGAGCAAATTTTAGCCCGTCGCGTAGCCTTGATCACTATGCTCAATAATCAATCTGGCAAAATTACCGGCGAAGAACTATTCAATACCATGCCGCTCAAGCACGTATGGGCTAGCACCCGCAATGGGATTGTCGCTGATCAGCAAATTCTCGAATCTCAGGTTGCTGAATTGAATGAGCGCTTTCGACAGGCGCGGATGCCGCTTACCTTCCACAGCAACCTTATCCAAATGTCCGACGACGCCCTCCTCGAAGAGGAACTTGAGCGCCCATTCTGGAACATTGTTGCTGATCCGAAATGGGCAAACGTGGACCTGCAAATGAAGGAAGCAATTGATCACCGGGATCGGGGGGAACGCAACGCGGTATCGAGTGCAATGAATGCACTCGAGAGCACGATCAAAACAATCTCCGACGTCGGGGGCTGGACCAAGGGAACCGAAAAAGGTGCGGCGCACTACATTGATAATCTGGTGAAGGAACGCAATGGAGTTAGATTCCTAGCCGTCTGGGAAAAGGATGTTTTAGTAAAACTGTTTGGCGATATTAGGAATGCCTTTGGACATGGACCGTCGAGCGGCCAGCCCTTACCGACTCTACTTCCCGAGCAAACCGCTTGGGCAATTGATACCTGCATGGCGTGGATCAAGAGCCTAGTACGCAGGGCATGATTGAGCGGGCAACGCGTCATTGTAATTGTGCCGGACTCAGAGGCCCTCCCGAAACCCTTGCTTGGGAGAGACTCCGGTTGAAATCCAGTCTGACACCGGTTACCGGGGTCGGACACGTCTATGTGAGAGGAATGTGAAAGTGCGTCCCCTGGCACTCGATCCCGACCGGCTGTTTCCGGCCGATCCCACCACCCGCGGCATCGCGCGCACGCTGTACAAGGAGATCGCCGGTCTCCCGATCGTGTCGCCGCACGGCCATACCGATCCGGCATGGTTCGCGACGGACGATGCGTGGGAGAATGCGACCGAGCTGTTCCTCGCGCCCGATCACTATGTCTTCCGCATGCTCTATTCGCAGGGTGTCGATCTCGACGCGCTGCGCGTGCCGCGGCTCGACGGCGTGCCGGCGACCGATCCGCGCGCGGCCTGGCGGCTGTTCGCGAGCAATTACCATCTGTTCCGCGGCACCCCGTCGCGCATGTGGCTCGACCATGTCTTTGCCGAGGTGTTCGGGATCGACCGGCTGCTGGATAGCGGCACCGCCGACCATTATTACGACACGATCAACGCCGCGCTGGCGTCGCCCGGCTATCGCCCGCGCGCGCTGTTCGAGCGGTTCAAGATCGACTTCCTCGCCACGACCGAGGGCGCCGACGATCCGCTCGAGCATCACGCCGCGATTCGGCGGTCGGGCTGGGGCGGCCGCGTCGTCACCACCTATCGCCCGGATTCGGTGATCGATGTCGAGCATGAGGCATTCAAGGGCGCGCTCGAGGCCTTTGCCGGTCTGACCGGCGAGGACGTGCACAGCTGGAAGGGCTATCTCGCCGCGCACCGCAAACGCCGTGCCGACTTCCGCGTGGCGGGCGCGACCGCGACCGACCATGGCTTTGCCACGGCACAGACCGCCAACCTCTCCGCCGCAGAGAGCGAGGCGCTGTTCGGGCGCATCATCTCCGGCAAGTGGGACGCCGCCGATGCCGAGCTGTTCCGCGCGCAGATGCTCACCGAAATGGCGAAGATGAGCGTCGAGGACGGGATGACGATGCAGATCCATCCCGGATCGTGCCGCAACCACAATGCCAGGCTGTTCCACAGCCATGGCCGCGACAAGGGCGCCGACATCCCGACGCGCACCGACTATGTCCAGGCATTGAAGCCGATGCTCGACGTGGTCGGCAACGAGCCGGACCTGACGGTGATCCTGTTCACCCTCGACGAGAGCACCTACGCCCGCGAACTGGCGCCGCTGGCCGGGCATTATCCGTGCCTGCGGCTGGGCCCGAGCTGGTGGTTCCACGACAGCCCCGAAGGCATGCGCCGCTTCCGCGAGATGACCACGGAGACCGCGGGCTTCTACAACACGGTCGGCTTCAACGACGACACCCGCGCCTTCTTCTCGATCCCCGCGCGGCACGACGTCGCGCGCCGCGTCGACTGCGCCTTCCTCGCCCGCCTCGTCGCCGAAGGGCGGATGCAGGACTGGGAAGCCGCCGAACTCGCTTACGAGCTGACCAACGGCCTCGTCCGCAAGGCCTACAAGCTCGACGAAACCCTTCCCGTGGCCGCAGCGGCCTGACCGCTGCTTCGCCAACCCGTTACAAGGAACCAGACATGAAGATCGCGCTGATCACCGAGAACAGCCAGGCCGCCAAGAACGGCATCATCAACGACGCACTGACCGCGGTTGCCGAGCCGCTGGGCCATCAGGTGTTCAACTATGGCATGTATTCGGCAGAGGACAGCGCGTCGCTGACCTATGTCATGAACGGCCTGCTCGCGGGCATCCTGCTCAATTCGAAGGCGGCGGACTTCGTCGTCACCGGCTGCGGCACCGGCATGGGATCGATGCTCGCATGCAACGCGATGCCGGGCGTGTTCTGCGGTCTGGTCATCGATCCGACCGACGCCTTCCTGTTCGGCCAGATCAACGACGGCAACGCCATCTCGATGCCCTATGCCAAGGGCTTCGGCTGGGCGGCCGAGCTCAACCTGCGCGACGTCTACGCCAAGCTGTTCGACGGCGAGCGCGGCCTCGGCTACCCCAAGGAGCGTGCCGAGATCATGCGCAAGAACCGCGGCATCCTCGCCGATCTCAAGGCTGCGAGCTGCCACGACATGCTGACCGTGCTCAAGAGCGTCGATCAGGATCTGCTGCGCGCGGCGATCGCGGGCGAGAAGTTCGCCGAGTATTTCTATGCCAATTCGCAGGACGCGGAGATCAGCGCGTACCTCAAGAGCGTGACCGCCGAACCGGCACTCGCCTGACCCACGCGCCGCCGGCAGACTGAAAGGGAGCCGCCATGTTCGACCGGACCTATTACGCAACGCACCCCGACATGATGGAGTGCGTCTCGAACGAGGAACTGCGTGACCGCTACCTGATCGGCGGCCTGTTCCGCGAGGGGGAATGCGTGCTCAACTACACGCATGCCGATCGCATGGTGATCGGCGGCGTCGCGGTGGCATCGGGCAGCGTCAGGCTGCCCGACCAGACCGAGCCGCCGTCGGCGGCGGGCCATCCGTTCCTGGAGCGGCGCGAACTTGCGGTGGTCAATGTCGGCAGCGCCGAGGGCGTCGTCACGGTCGATGGCGAACGCTTCACGCTGGGCAACAAGGATTGCCTGTACGTGACGATGGGCGCGGCGGACGTGCAGTTCTCGGGCGACGGCGCGCGTTTCTACCTCGTCTCCTGCCCCGCGCATCAGGCGTTCAAGACGCGCCGGCTGTCGATCGCCGACGCCAACCGGCTCGACCGCGGCAGCCTGGAGGAATCGAACGAGCGTTCGATCTTCCAGCTCGTCATCCCCGGCGTGTGCGACAGTGCGCAGCTGGTGATGGGCCTGACGGTGCTCAAGCCGGGCAGCGTGTGGAACACCATGCCCCCGCACATTCATGAGCGCCGCAGCGAGATCTATTTCTACTTCGAGCTCGACAACGCCGACACCGATCGCGTGATGCACTTCATGGGTGAGGGCGAGGCGACCCGCCACATCGTGATGCAGAATGAGGAAGCGGTGATCTCGCCGCCCTGGTCGATCCATATGGGCGCGGGCACCAAGGCCTATGCCTTCATCTGGGCGATGGCCGGCGAGAACCAGGACTATACCGACATGAACGTCCTCGACATCTGCCAGCTGGCGTAGTCGCGGGTCCCCCTCCCGCGATCGGGAGGGGAATTGGAGTTTGAAATGACCAATCCTTTCGATCTCGGCGGCAAGGTTGCCGTCGTCACCGGCGCCAACACCGGCATCGGCCAGGGCATCGCGCTGGCGCTTGCCGCGGCGGGCGCCGACGTCGCACTGGTCGGCCGTTCGGCCGCGACCGAGACTGCGGACAAGATCCGCGCGCTCGGCCGCAAGGCGGAAATCGTCTCCGCCGACCTCTCCACGATCGAGCCGGTCGGCCGCGTGATCGACGAGACGGTCGAAAAGCTCGGCCGCGTCGATATCCTCGTCAACAATGCCGGCATCATCCGCCGCAACGATGCGGTCGACTTCACCGAGGAAGACTGGGATGCGGTGATCGACACCAACCTCAAGTCGGTGTTCTTCCTGTCGCAGGCGGCCGCACGCCGCATGATCGCGCAGGGTCAGGGCGGCAAGATCATCAACATCGCCTCGATGCTGAGCTTCCAGGGCGGGTTCCGCGTGCCGAGCTACACCGCCGCCAAATCGGGCGTCGCCGGTCTGACCAAGGCGATGGCGACCGAATGGGCCGCGCACGGCATCTGCACCAATGCGATCGCGCCGGGCTATATCGCCACCAACAACACCGCCGCGCTGCAGGCGGACGAAACCCGCAACCGCCAGATCATGGAACGCATCCCCGCGGGCCGCTGGGGGTCGCCGGACGATATGGGCGGTGCGGCGGTTTTCCTCGCGTCGCGCGCATCCGACTATGTGCAGGGCCACATCCTCGCGGTAGACGGCGGCTGGCTGGCGCGCTGAGCGCCGGCATCAACGAGGAGACATCATGGCCGGCCGTATCGTCTGTTTCGGGGAATTGCTGCTCCGCCTGACCGCTCCGGGGCGCGAGCTGCTGATGCAGACGCCACGGCTCGACGTGGTCGTCGGCGGCGCAGAGGCCAATGTTGGTATCGGCCTCGCCAATCTTGGCCATGCGGTCTCGATGGTCAGCGCGGTGCCCGACAATGCGCTCGGCCGCGCCGCGGTTCAGTTCGTGCGCTCGCAGGGCGCGGACACGTCGGGCGTGCAATATCGCGACGGCCGCATGGGCCTTTATTTCCTGACTCAGGGCGCCGGGCTGCGCGCGTCGGATATCGTCTATGACCGTGCGGATTCGGCTTTCGCCAAGGCACCCGCCGACGCGTTCGACTGGAAGACGCTGCTGAACGGCGCGTCGATGCTGCACCTGTCGGGCATCACCCCGGCGCTCGGGCCCGCGACCGCGCAGGCCGCGCTTCAGGCGGCCCGCGCCGCGAAGGAACTGGGCGTGCGCGTAAGCTTCGACGGCAATTACCGCGCGCGCCTGTGGGAAGCATGGGACAGCGATCCCCGCGCGGTGCTGACCGAGCTGGTCGGCCTTGCCGACACGATGTTCGGCAATCATCGCGACGTCTCGCTGCTGCTCGGCAAGGCCTTTTCGGGCGACGGCGCCGACCGCCGCCGTGAAGCCGCCGAAGCCGCCTTCGCCGCCTTCCCGAACTTGAAGCGCATCGCCTCTACCGCGCGCCATGTCGACGACGCCGACCGCCATCGCATCGCCGCGCGCGTCGACACGCCCGAGCGCGGCTACCAGACCGAGGAAGTCGTGGTCGCCGGGATCATCGACCGCATCGGCGGCGGCGACGCCTATGCCGCGGGCATCCTCCACGGCGTACTCTCCGGCCAGGATCTGGAAGGCACCGTCGCCTCGGGCCTCGCGCTCACCTGCCTCAAACATTCGCTGCCGGGCGATGCCAGCCTGTTCCGTCAGGCAGACATCGACGCCTTCCTCGAAGGCGGGCTGGACGTCCGCAGATGATCGGGCGGCGGACACTGCTGGGAGCCGGGGCCGCATTGGCCGCCCTGCCCTCCGCCGTGTTCGCCCAGTCCGACCCGCTCGCCACCGGCAAGACCGGTCGCTGGCAGGGCAAGCGCGACGGGGCGGTTCAGGCGTTCCTCGGCATCCGCTACGGCAACGACACCAGCCGCACCCGCTTCCGTCGCGCCGCAGTGCCTGAGGCGTCCCGCGATACGCTGATCGCCACCGCGTTCGCCGCGAGTTGCCCGCAGACCGGCCGAGCAGCCAACCAGCATGAGGACTGCCTGTTCCTCAACGTCTGGACCGCCGACGCCAATCCGCGCGCGCGCCGTCCGGTGATGGTCTATTTCCATGGCGGCGCTTACTCGAACGGCACGGTGATCGAGCCGCAGGTGTTCGGGGCGACGCTCGCCGAAAAGGGCGATGTCGTCGTCGTCACCGTCAACCACCGGCTCAACGCGCTCGGCTATCTCTACCTCGCCCGGCTCGACCCGCACTTCCCCGACAGCGGCAACAATGGCCAGCTCGACCTGATCCTCGCCCTCCAGTGGGTCCGCGACAATATCGCCGCGTTCGGCGGCGACCCGGCCCGCGTGATGGTCTTCGGCCAGTCGGGCGGCGGCGCGAAGATCGCGACCTTGATGGGCATGCCCGCGGCAAAGGGGCTGTTCCACCGCGCCGCGACCATGTCCGGCCAGCAGGTCACCGCCAGCGGGCCGCTCAACGCCACCCGCCGCGCACAGGCACTGCTCGACCGGCTCAAGGCGAAACCCGGCGATCTCGCCGACATGCCGGTCGAAAAGCTGATCGACGGCCTGCGCGCCGAAGACCCGATCCTTGGCGGCGGGGTCTATATGGGCCCGGTGCTCGACATGAAGTGGCTGACCCGCCACCCCTTCTGGCCCGACGCCAACCCGCTGGGGAACGGCATCCCGCTGATCCTCGGCAACACGCGTGACGAGACCCGCGCCTTCGACGACCCCAAATCCGAACTCGCCCGCACGCTCGACTGGTCCAACCTGCCCGAGCGGATCGCCCCGCGCCTGCGCATCGACGCGCATCCCGAATGGGTCGTCGCCGAATATCGGCGACAATTCCCGTCATGGACCCCGACCGAGATCTTCTACGCCGCCACCACCGCCGGGCGCAGCTGGCGTGGACAGGTGATCGAGGCCGAGGAACGCGCAAAGGCCGGCGTCCCCGCCTGGGTCTATCAGCTCGACTTCGCCTCGCCGCTCGAGCCCGATCGCGGCGCCGCGCACACCCACGACATCCCGCTGGTGTTCGGCACGATCGGCGCGGAAGGCACGGTTTCCGGCACCGGCCCCGCGGCTCAGGCGGCTTCGGCCACGATGATGCGCGCCTTCGTCAACCTGGCGACGAAGGGCGACCCCAATGGCGCCGGCGTGCCATCATGGCCGAAGCACACCCTGCCCCAGCGCCAGACGATGATCTTCGATGCGAAGAGCCGGGTCGAGAACGACCCGCGCAAATGGCAGCGCGAGCTGTTCTCCCGCATCCCCTATATCCAGCCGGGAACCTGAACCTCACGCGCGGGTGAGCGCACCGCGCAGTCGCCGCACTTGATCGTTGAGGGCGACCATCTCCTCGACCTTGAGGCCGGAATTTTCGAGCAGTGCATCGGTGAGGCATGAAGCCTCACGGCGCAGCCCCTTGCCCTTGGCGGTCATGAACACGTTCACCTGGCGCTCGTCCGCCGGATTGCGCTGGCGCGAGACGAACCCGGCCGCCTCCAGCCGCTTCATCAGCGGCGTGATCGTGCTTGGCTCGAGCGCGAGGCGGTCGGCGATCGCCGAGATCGTCTGCCCGTCCTTCTCCCACAGGGTGCTGAGCACCAGATATTGCGGATAGGTCACGCCAAGCGAATCGAGCATCGGCTTGTAGAGCCGGTTGATCGCGATCGTAGTCGAATAGAGCGAGAAGCAGAGCTGCGCGTCGAGCGGCAGCGGGTCGCCGGGGGTCTGGGTCACACAAATCCTCACTTTCGAATCAAGCCCTTATCACAAAAATACATATCGCGATAATTTAATACTGGACAAGGCCGATCCCTTGGATGTAGCAATAATTATCGCGATAAGGAATATCGCAGCAAACGAAGAAAAGGAGATTGATCATGGCCAAGTCGAACGCGCTTCTCGCCGCCGCTGCCTCGCTCGCTCTGGGCGCCGCTCCCGCCATCGCTCAGGACAAGACCGGCGAGCCGGTCAAGTCGGTGGTCCTCGTCCATGGCGGCTTCGTCGACGGCTCGGGCTGGATGGACGTCTACAAGATCCTCCAGAAGGACGGGTACAAGGTGACGATCGTCCAGAACCCGACCCTTTCGCTCGAGGACGACGTCGCGGTCACCAAGCGCGCGATCGCCGCGGCGGAGGGCAAGGTGATCCTGGTCGGCCACAGCTATGGCGGCGTGGTCGCCTCCGAAGCGGGCACCGACCCCAAGGTCGCGGGTGTGGTCTACATCGCCGCCTTCGCGCCGGACACGGGCGAGTCGGTGTCGAGCCTGATCGCCAATCCCGTGCCGGGCGCCCCGGTCCCCCCGATCCTGCCGCCCAAGGACGGCTTCCTGTTCCTCGACAGGGTGAAGTTCGCGGCATCCTTCGCCGCCGATGTCCGCCCCGATCTCGCCCGGTTCATGGCCGATTCGCAGGTTCCGTGGGGCGTCGCCGCGCTCGACGGCAAGGTCACCACTCCCGCGTGGCGGGTAAAGCCGAGCTGGTACCTGGTGGCGAGCGAAGACAAGATGATCCCGCCTGCCGCGCAGCGGCACATGGCCGCCCGCGCCGGTGCCATGGTCGAGGAGGTAGCGGCCAGCCACGCGCTCTATGTCTCCAAGCCCGCCGCCGTCGCCGCGATCATCGAGAAGGCGGCGAAAGGCGTCGCCGAGTAACCCGGAAGGACAGCCCCTTCGTCAAGGCGCCGGGTGTCGGACAGACGCCCGGCGCTTTGCGTTCCAGGCGGCCGGCAATGGCTGGCAATGTTGGAATTCGCCTGCTCTACCCTGTCGAATGCAGGGCCGACTCTCCGTCGCCGTCACCCCTTCCATACCGCCGCCGCCCCTTCCCGCGCGCCCGCGCACGCGTATGGAGTGTGACCTTTGTGACCTTTGGAACCGGCGGTACGACGCTCCCGCCTTACTCGCGCGCCTGCGCCTCATACCCCGCCAGCCGCGCCGGCGAATTATACTCCTTCGCCACGCCCACCACATAGTCGCGGAACTCGGCGGCGGTCTTGAGCACCTCGCCCTCGCTCCACCCGGCGGCGAGCATATATTCGTAGGTGCCGTCGGCGCGCTCGGGGAAGCGGAACACCTCGTTGCCCTGTTGCTGCGCGACCGGCACGTGGCGCGCGCGATAGCTGTCCTTCACCACCAGCCCGATCCCGGCATAGGCGACGGTCAGCGCATTCTGGGTCGAATCCGTGTCGTCGGGGTTGCGGATCGCCTCGGGCGCGGTGGTCACCACCACGCCGCCCTGGCGCAAGCCCAGCGTCTCGCCCGCCTTCTTGCGGATGCCCGCCGCGAACTCGACGCCCTTGCTTCCCGGCTTCCACTCGCCGAACTTGACCTTCGCCGTCGCGTAGTTGTGCCCGGCATAGGCGGTGTACACCTGCTCGAGCGCGTAGCGGCCCTTGCCGGTGTTCCAGTTCATCGTCTTCACGCGCACCATCGAGCGCAACGGCCCGTTGACGATCACCTCGAACGCGTAGCGCGTGTCCTTGAGCTGGTTGGTGTTCCACCGCTCCGCCGCATCGGCGTTGGGCGAGAAGCGCGGGCGCGAGACATGGTCGCTGCCCGGCGTCTCGAACAGCCCGATCCCGCCGCCGCCGAAACTGTCGTCCACCGACATGATGTCCGAGCCATAGGCCGGGTCGACATAGGCGACGGCATAGCCGTCCCAGTTCTGGGTCAGGATCTGCGGCGCGACGAGGATGTTCTTGCGCTTGCCATAGACATCGGCGCTGTCGGGGAACCACAGCTTCCACCCGACATTGCCCGATTCCCAGAAGGGCACCATGTGCCGCGAATAGCTGCCGATCGCCGCCGCCGCGCCGTGCGGGTTCCAGCCGCGCTGGTGGAAACCGAGATAGAGATAATAGGTCCGCGTCTCACGCGGCTTCAGATCCGCCTGGAAGAACAGCTCGTCCCACACGCCGTCCTTGTCGAGATCGTCCATCTGCAGATCGAGCTGGCGGCCGTTGGTTTCCTGCCGGATGCCGTGCGGCCCCATCACCGCAAGCTGTTCCTTGGTCGGCACCGGTCGCGGCGTGCCCTTGGGGTCGACCAACGTCACCGTCAGCTCGTGCATCCCGGCGAGTTCCGGGATCTGCGCCGGGGTGATCACCACGGGGGTCGCGCGCACCGGCTGGTCGAGGTCGTTGGCGATGCGGATCGCGATGCGGCGGACCGGCTTGAAGTCCTCGCGGACATACCATGGATCGCTGCCGGCTGGCGGGCTGGGCTCGGTGGCTGCCTGGGCTGGAAGGGCGCCGGCCAGTGCCAGCAACGATACGCAAACAACCCGCCCGGGCATGCCACCTCCTATGTCATCCGGCGCCTCGAAGCGCGCCAATTAATGTTATCATATGATCTATATAGGTGCCAGTCGAGATGCCGATCGGGCCGTTCTCGACGTCGAAGGGCGAGGTGTCTTTGATGTCGCCGACATCGGTCGAACGGAAATCGCCCGGCGCCACGGTCTTCGATCCCGGCCCGGTATAGGGATGGCTCATCGCCTTGAGCTGGGTCGGCCACCAGCCCTCGGCGTTGAGCGACCCGACCAGCGCCTTCGCGTCCTTGCCGCCGACGACATTCTTGTCCGATCCCGGCTCGACCGCGGCGAGCCAGTATTTCGCCAGCGGCTGGCGCCCCTTCAGCAGCGGCGAATCCTTCGACGCCACCCCGCCCGGTGTCGCCTTGAGCTTCTCATACTCCCGGCGCAGCTTGGCGGTGTCGATCGAGCGGCGCGCATTGTAATGGCCGATCGTGTGCTCGGGGTCGTAATCGGCATAATATTCGCCGTTCACGACGTTCGATCCGCGGCGATGCACCCAGAGCGGCTTGTTGGTGCCGATCTCGATAAAGGTCGGGAATTGCCGCCCGCCCTTCTGCAGGTCGGCGGGCAGCCGCACGCTCTCCAGCCAGTCGAGCGCCGCGGGCACCGGCGCCAGATATTCGGCGTCGCCGGTCAGCTTGTAGAAGTTCAGCAGCTGCTCGATGTTCGATGCGGTGGTGTGGGTGACCAGCGCCTTGGGCTCATAGGTGCGCGCGCCCGCGGGCTTCAGGTCCATCGTGTGCTGCAAGCCCCAGCCCGCCTGCGGCGCGGGCTGCTGGGTCTTGAGGTAGATGTCCATCGCGCGCTCGATCGCGGGCAGGATGCGCTTGTCGCCGATCGCCTGATGATAGGTCAGCAGCACGTCGATATTGTCGTGGATGACGCCGTCGTTGAAGGTGATCAGGCCGGTATAGTCGGGGTGACCGTGCAGTCCGCCATCGGCGACGCGCGGCCAGCGCTGCGGCCAGCCGCCATTGGGAAGCTGGCTTGCGAAGATGAAGCCGATCGCCTTGTCGAGCCCGGCCTTGAAGCGCTTCTCGCGCTTTTCGGCATAGATGCGGATCAGCAGGCGGATCGCCTCGCCCGTGCCCTGATCGTCGAAGGTGGCGTTGCCCCAATGGTGCTGGAATTCCTCCATGCGCCAGGCGTTCTTGCCGATCGTGTCGTACCAGCGTTTGGTCGACGCCGGCCCGCCGAAATCGATGAAATAGCCCCAGCCGCCCTTGGGCAACTGCCCGGCGATCAACGCCTCCGCCGCCTTGGCCGCGGCCTGATAATAATAATCGTCCCCGGTCGCGCTGTACGCGTCGAGATAGAGGTGCCCCATCGTCGCGGTGCCCGGCGGCTGCACCCACACCATCGTCTTGTAGGCTTCGATCTCGCCCCACACGCGCGAGCGGTCGGGCAGATAGGACCACAGATAACCGCCGCGATAAGCCAGCTTCTCGACCATGAAGCGCGTCGCCCGCTTCATTGTCTCGGCGACCTCGCCCTTCGACACGGTCTGCGCCAACGCCGTGCCGGGGGTGAACGCAAGGGTCGCCGAGGCGGCGAGCAAGGTGCGGCGTGAGATCATTTCTGGGGAACCTTCTCGAGCGGATAGCTGATGATGAGGACCAGCGGCGCCGTGCCGGTCTGGCGGATGCCGACCTGCGCCCCGGTGTAGAGATAGGCGGTCATGCCGGGTTTGAGCCTGGCGGTGGCGCCGTCGGAAACGACCTCCCCCTCGCCCGCGACGACCGCATAGACTTCGTCATGGTCGATCGGATGGACGCCGATCGCCGATCCCGGGTGGAGCGAGCGCTTGCGATATTCCATCATCCGGCCGGGCACGCCGTCGGTGATGCGCCATGCGGTGCTCATGCCGATCTTGCCGTGCGGGGTGGGTTCGTCGCGCTGCTTCGCCGCTTCGTCGATCACCACCATCGCCCGCGCGCCGCGGCCGATCGTCCAGTCGAGCCCGCCCATGACATGCCCGACCACGCGCGGATCGGACCACGCCTCGGGCGCGTGGCCGAGCGCGGTGTAGAATACCCGCCCGCCCTCGAAGCTGTGCGCCCAGGCGATCGGACGCGGATTGGCGCCCTTCTCGCCGATCGATGCGGGGTCGAGCAGCAGCAGCGGGCGCAGCCGCGGGTCGAGATCGTCGAACCAATACCATTCGTCGACCGCCTCGAACGATGCAGGCAGGTCGCGGATCGACGGATGATCCAGCTCGGCCCGGGTCAGCGCGCCCTTGGGCGTCCCCGACGGATGCCGCGCGAAACGCGCGCCGATCATCCGGCCGTACCAGTCCCAGTTATAGTGCGAATCGGCGGCGCCATGGATGCCGACGATGCCGCCGCCGCCGCGCACGAACGCCTGCAACGCATCGCGCCGCGTGCCGGTCAACCATTCGCCCGACGCATTCTCCTTGGGCCGTGTCGTCGTGTTCAGCAGCACGATCGCCTTGAAGCCCTTGAGCTTCGCGGCGTCGTCGAACAGCGCCGGATCCTCGCTGGCGGTGACGGCATAGCCCCTGGCCTTCGCCGCCGCCGTCATCGCTGCGATCGCGGGTTCGATCGAGGCATGCCGGTATCCGGTGGTGTGGCTGAAGATCAGCACCGCGGGTGGCGGTGGCGCAGCCGCGCCAAGCAGCAGCGCGCCCAGAATCAGCAGAATCACACGCATTCCGGCATCCCTCTCTCGCCGTCGATCAGGGGCGAAACCCCGTATTTGTCGTTCGAAGCGCCTTCTTGACATGGGCGCCTTTCGCGAACAATGTGCCAATGACACCGGTTTCTCAAGCGGAAAATTACCGGTGCGAGACCGCGACAACGCGGCGAAAACGGGAGGATCGCGCTGATTTCGCCGCGAATCGCGGCAAAGCACCCCTCCCGAATGTCATTTTGCCTGCTGTCGGACGGCAGCAGGTGTTGAATAGCTACCGGTGTCATCTGACACCGATTGAGAGGGGAAGTTTCAATGCGTGTCACTCTTCGTCGCCGGGGGGCGCGGCTGCTTGCCGCTGCATCCGTCCTGGTCATCGCTACTGCCGCCCATGCGCAGGATACCCAGCCCGCCGAAACCGCGCCCGAAGAAGGCGAAGAGATCGTCGTCTCGGGCTTCCGCGCCTCGCTCGACGCCGCGCTCAGCGTGAAGCGCGATTCGGTCGGTGCGGTCGACGCGATTGTCGCGGAGGACATCGCCAAGTTCCCCGACCAGAACCTCGCCGAATCGCTCCAGCGCATCCCCGGCATCGCGATCCAGCGCGATGGCGGCGAGGGCCGCTCGATCACCGTGCGCGGTCTCCCCTCGCAATTCACCCGCGTCCGTGTGAACGGGCTCGAGACGATCACCACCTCGTCGGATGGCGCCGCCGCCAACCGCGACCGTGCGTTCGACTTCAACGTCTTCGCGTCCGAGCTGTTCAGCTCGATCGTGGTCCACAAGACCGCATCGGCGAATCTCGACGAAGGGTCGCTGGGCGCCGTCGTCGATCTCAACACCGGCAGCCCGCTCAAGGGCAAGGAAGGCTTCACCTTCGCCGCCTCGGCCCAGGGCAGCTACAACGATCTCTCCGACACCTGGGGTCCGCGCGTCGCCGGCCTGCTCGGCTGGAAGTCGCCCGACGGCACGCTCGGCGCGTCGATCTCGGCCGCCTATCAGAAGACCAAGACCCGCGAGATCGGCAACAACACCGTGCGCTGGGCCCAGGCGCGTTTCGATTCGGTCGACGGCACCAACTGCTGGACCACCCAGAACAGCGGCGGCACCTATGTGCCCAGCGCCGCGTGCGACAAGGCCGCGACCTCGTTCCACCCGCGCATCCCGCGCTATGGCGAAGTCACCCATTCGCGCGAGCGCCTCGGCCTGACGGGCAGCATCCAATGGTCGCCGTCCGAAGCGACCAAGGTGTCGATCGACGGCCTCTATTCCAAGTTCAAGGCCGACCGCCGCGAGAAATGGGGCGAGGTGCTGCTGCGCTCGAACGAGCGTTCGATCAACGTCGTCAATCCGGTCTACGATTCGAACAACAACATGGTCGCGGCCACGCTCAACGACGCGTGGGTCCGCACCGAGCATTTCTTCCGCAAGAGCCAGACCGAATTCTACCAGATCGGCGGCAGCTGGGATCAGGATGTCAGCGACAAATTCCGCTTCACCCTGCTCGGCGGCTATTCGAAGTCGGACGCGTCGGTGCCGGTCGAGACCACGGTGGTGTTCGACGACCGCGATGCACAGGGCTACAGCTACGACTATCGCAACGCGATGTTCCCGACGCTGACCTTCGGGACCAGCGTGACCACGCCGGGCAACTTCCAGCTCGCCGAGATCCGCGACCGGCCGTCGGACGTGGTCAACCAGTTCAAGACCGCGCAGCTCCGCACCGAATGGGACGTGACCGAAGGCTTCACCGTCAAGGTCGGCGGTGTGTGGCGGCGCTACGACTATGACATCACCGCGTTCACGCGCGACACCGCGGTCTGCGGCAATGGCGGCGCCGATCTGGTGCTGGGCACGATTACCTGTTCGCCGTCGTCGCTGTTCGGCCCGACCGCGATCTACGGCTTCCCGGTCACGTCCGCGCTGTCGGAAGTGTTCAACCTGCGCGGCGCCGACGCACCGAGCGGCACGACGACGTCGTGGCTGATTCCGAACCTCGATGCCACGACGGCCTTCACCAACCTCTATGGCCGCACCGCACGTCTCGACGTCGGCAACAACCGCGGCGTGCGCGAGGAGACCAAGGGGGTCTATCTCCAGTTCGACGCCAAGGGCGACGTGCTGGGTCTCGAATATGCGCTCAACGCGGGCATTCGCTATGTGAAGACCGATCAGTCTTCCTACGGTATCAACAGCAATGTCGTGGTGACCGTCGAGCGCGACTATGAGGACTGGCTGCCCTCGTTCAACCTGGCGCTCTACCCGACGAAGAACGTCATCATCCGCGGCGCGATCGCCAAGGTGCTGACCCGCCCCGCGCTCGGCAATCTGACGCCGGGTGGCACCGCCGACGGCTTCAACTATCGCATCACCAGCGGCAACCCGTTCCTCGAACCGTTCCGCGCGACCAATTTCGACGTGGCGCTCGAATGGTATTTCGCGCCCCAGTCGATCCTCTCGGTCGGGCTGTTCAAGAAGGACATCGCCAGCTTCCCGGTGGCGATCACCCGGACCGGAACCTTCACCGAAACCGGGCTGTCGCCGTCGGTGCTGGTCCCCTCCTCGCCCGCCGCACTCAACCCGGCACAGCTGTCGCAGCCGATCTGGACGATCTCCACCACCGGCAACGGCACCGGCGCATCGGTCAAGGGCGTCGAGGTCGCGGTCCAGGCACCCTTCAAGTTCCTGCCCGGCTTCCTGTCGAATTTCGGCGGGATCGTGAACGCCACCTTCATCGATTCGACGGCGATCTATACCCAGCAGGGTCCGGCGACGACGCCCGGCGGCGCCCTGCCGTCGGCGCCCTATGAATCGACCCTCTATGGCCTGTCCAAGCGCCAGTACAATGCGACGCTCTACTATGAGGACAGCAAGTTCAGCGCGCGCGCATCGGTCAGCTATCGCGGCCCGTTTGCGGATGCCGGCTCGGCGACGGGCAACGTCTTCGAGGGGTATGAGGCGATCACCAACGTCGATGCATCGGTCCGCTACAAGCTGACCGACTATCTCGAACTCTCGGTCGAGGGCACCAACCTCACCGACGCGTATCGCGAGCGCTGGAACGATGTGACTGCACGCCGCAACTACGAGAACAACCATTTCGGCCGCACCATCCTGGTGGGTGCGCGGATCAAGATGTGACCGAGAGGGGGAGTATGGCGGACCGGAACGGGGTTCTTCTTCGGACCGGCCGCCGTGCTTTTCTTGCGGCTGCTGGCGGCGGGGCGGTGTTCGCTTCCGCCGCCTTCGGCCAGACTGCGCCGCCGGCGACCGGAACCCCGGGGCCGGCGCGCTTGCCCGACCCCGTCGAGACGATCGACCTGTGGCCGAACGGCGCCCCGGGCATGCCCGCCACCCCGCCGGTCGAGACGGTTGAGGAACGCAGCAAGGATCCGAATCTCGCCGATCGCGCCGTGACCGGCGTCGTGCGCCCGCGGCTGGTGGTGTTCCGCCCTGGCAAGCCCAATGGCGCCGCGGTGATGATCACCCCTGGCGGCGGCTACACCCGCATCGTCGTCGACAAGGAAGGCTATGAGCTCGGCCGCTGGCTGTCGGCGCGCGGCTTCACCGTCTTCGTCCTCTTCTACCGCCTGCCCGGCGAAGGCTGGGCCGCCGGCCCCGACGTCTCCCTGTCCGACGCGCAGCGTGCGATGCGGCTGATCCGTCACCGCGCGCGCGATTATGGCATCGATCCGGCGCGTATCGCCGCAATGGGTTTTTCCGCCGGCGGACATCTCTGCGCCGATCTGCTCACCCGCTTCGCCGTGCGCACCTACGACCCGGTCGATGCCGCCGATGCGCTTTCGGCGCGTCCCGTCGCCGCGGCGCCGGTCTATCCGGTGGTCAGCATGACCGCGCCCGAAGCGCATCCCGGCTCGCGTGAGAAGCTGGTCGGCAAACACGCCTCCCCGGCGCTCGAGCGCGCGCATTCGCCGCACCTCAACGTCCCCGCCGACGCCCCGCCCGTCTTCCTGCTCCATGCCGAGGACGACGCGACGGTACCGGTCGAGAACGCCATCCTGCTGCGCGCCGCGCTGCGTACGAAGGGAATCCCGGTCGAGACCCATCTGTTCGCGCGCGGCGGCCATGGCTTCGGCCTGCGCGGCACCCCGGGCAAGCCGGTCGCGGCCTGGCCGGACCTGTTCGTCGAGTGGGCCAAAGGCCTCCTCATCTAGCCTCATTGCAACTAAGGATCGTGGGATGCATCTGAACCGACGCGATATCATGGGCGCAGCCTTTGCTGGTAGCGCTACCATTCTCAGCCCGGCCACGGCCGCCGCACGCGCCGCCACGGCGAAGCAGCCCGCGCCCGACTGGAAGCGCGGCTTCGACAACCAGCGCATCCCCGATCTGGGCGACGGCCGCTTCCTCAACCCGCTGATGGCGGGCGATCATCCCGATCCGACGATCCTCAAGGACGGGAAGGACTATTACATGACCTTCTCGACCTTCGACTCCTATCCGGGTCTGGTCATCTGGCACTCGCGCGACCTGATCAACTGGCGCCCGATCACCGCGGCGCTGACCAAATTCATCGGATCGGTCTGGGCGCCCGAGCTGTGCAAGCACAAGGGCCGCTTCTACCTCTACATCCCGACCAAGAACCCGACGACGAGCTGGGTGATCTGCGCCGACAAGATCGAGGGGCCGTGGAGCGATCCGATCGATCTGAAGCTTCCCGCGCACATCGACCCCGGCCATGCCGTAGGCGAGGACGGGTCGCGCTGGCTGTTCCTGTCGGGCGGCGACCGCGTGCGCCTGTCGGACGACGGCCTCAGCCGCATCGGCGAGCCCGAGCATGTCTACGACCCCTGGCGCTATCCCAGCGACTGGGTGGTCGAGGGGTTCGCGCCCGAAGGGCCGAAGATCACGCGCCACAACGGCTGGTTCTACATGATCACCGCAGTCGGCGGCACCGCGGGCCCGCCGACCGGCCATATGGTCATCGCCGCACGCGCGCGGTCGATCCACGGGCCGTGGGAGAATTGCCCGCACAACCCGCTGGTGCGCACCACCTCGCTCGACGAGAAATGGTGGTCGCGCGGCCATGCGACTCTGGTCGAGGGGCCGGACGGCGGCTGGTGGGCCGTCTATCACGGCTTCGAGAACGGATACTGGACGCTGGGGCGGCAGGCGCTGCTCGATCCGGTCGAATGGACCGCGGACGGCTGGTTCCGCATGAAGGGCGGCGATCTCTCGCAGCCGATCGCCAAGCCCAAGGGCGGCGAGAAGGTCGGGCCGCACGGCATGGCGCTGTCGGACGATTTCAAGACGCTCGCCATCGGCACCAAGTGGAACTTCTTCAAACCCGCCGCCGATGAACGCAGCCGCGCCCGGGTCGAGAACGGATCGCTGATCCTCAAGGGGCGCGGCGCCGCGCCGTCGACCTCATCGCCGCTGCTGCTGATCGCGGGCGACACCGCCTATCGCTTCGAATGCGATATCGAGATCGCACCGGGCGGCACCGCCGGCCTGATCCTCTTCTATGACGAGAAGCTCTATTGCGGCCTCGGCTTCGACGAGAAGCGCTTCGTCACGCATCAATACGGCATCGAACGCGGCCGCCCGGCCAATCCGCACGGGCGCAAGATGCGGATGCGGGTGACCAACAACCGCCATATCGTCACCTACGACACGTCGAGCGACGGCGGGAAGACGTGGCAGCGCTTCGACCGCGGCATGGAGGTTTCGGGTTACCACCACAATGTCCGTGGCGGCTTCCTGATGCTGCGCCCCGGCCTCTATTCGGCGGGCGAAGGCGAGGCGAAGTTCACGAACTTCAAGTTCGAGGCACTGGCCTAAGCCCTATACGGCGGTGGCTCAGGCCACCGCCGGCAACCGGTCGAGGAACTTGTCGAGCGTGACCGGATATTCGCGCACGCGCACGCCGGTCGCGTTGTAGACCGCGTTGGCGACCGCTGCCGCGACGCCGCAAATGCCCAGCTCGCCCACCCCCTTGGCCTTCATCGGCGAGGCAAGCGGATCGACCTCGTCGAGGAACACGACCTCCTGATGCGGGATGTCGGCATGGACCGGCACCTCGTACCCGGCCAGGTCGTGGTTGACGAAGAAGCCGAAGCGCTTGTCGACTGCCAGCTCCTCCATGATCGCGCCGCCCGCGGCCATGGTCATCGCACCGATCACCTGGCTGCGCGCGGATTTGGGATTGAGGATGCGGCCCGCGGCGCACACCGCCAGCATGCGGCGGATGCGGATCTCGCCGGTATAGGCGTGCACCGCCACCTCGACGAAATGGCCGGCAAAGGTCGATTGCTGGTAGCGGCGGCCAAGATCGCCGAACTCGATCGCATCCTCGACCACCAGCTCGCCGTCGCGCGCCGCCGTGCCCAGCGCGACGCTGCGCTTGCCCGCGCGGACCTTGCCGCCACTGAACGTCGCAGTGGCGGGGTCGAGGCCCAGCTTCTGCGCGACCGTCTCGCGCAATTTGTTGCACGCGGCATAGACGCCGGAGGTCGAGCTGGCCGCCCCCCATTGTCCGCCCGATCCGGCGGAGACCGGGAAGCTCGAATCCCCCAGCCGCACCTCGACCCGGTCGAGCGGCACGCCCATCATCTCCGCCGCGGTCTGCGCGATGATCGTGTAGCTGCCGGTGCCGATGTCGGTCATGTCGGTCTCCACCACGATGCGCCCGTCCGCGCTCAATCGGACGCGCGCGGCGGACTTCATCGTCGGCGCATTGCGGAAGCCCGCGGCGACGCCCATTCCGACCAGCCACATGCCGTCGCGGCGGCTCGCCGGTTTCATCGGCCGGCCGGCCCAGCCGAATTTCTCGGCGCCCAGCTTCAGACATTCGACCAGGCGGCGCTGCGAAAAGGGCTTGGGCGGGTTCTCCGGCACCACCTGCGTGTCGTTGAGGATGCGGAACGCGACCGGGTCCATCCCCAGCTTTTCGGCGATCTCGTCGATCGCGACCTCCAGCGCCATCATCCCCGGCGCCTCGCCCGGCGCGCGCATGGCATTGCCCTCGGGCAGGTCGAGCACCGCGAGGCGGCACTGGAGCATGCGGTTCTCGCCGGCATAGAGGAAGCGCGT
>Ga0247823_10000252_pt1 | contig 45832 bp, 39 predicted proteins | sample 13C_PalmiticAcid_2_FD_192426 | JGI IMG/M metagenome (GOLD analysis project Ga0247823, IMG submission 192426) | Soil microbial communities from agricultural site in Penn Yan, New York, United States - 13C_PalmiticAcid_Day30 | ecosystem: Environmental > Terrestrial > Soil > Agricultural land... | reverse complement strand
CGTCCCTCTCGTCTTCCTCACCATCGCCGCGGGTGTCGCCGCGCTCGCCGATCCCAAGCGGCTGGGCAGCATCGGCGTGAAGACGCTCGCCATGTACGTCTTCACCACCGCGCTCGCCGTCACCACCGGCCTCACCGTCGCGACGCTGATCGGCCCCGGCATCGGCGCCACCTTCGCCGACGCGGTGCCCAAGGCGATGGGCACCCCGCCCGATACGGCGCGGATGTTCATGGAGATCATTCCGGACAATCCGGTCGGCGCGATGGCCGAAGGCAAGACTCTGTCGGTGATCTTCTTCGCGATCCTCGTCGGCGCCGGCGTGATCGCCGCGGGCAAGGGCGCAGAGCCGATCCGCGCCTTCCTCAACGCCGCGTCGGACGTGATGCTCAAAATCGTCGGCTTTGTGATGGAGACCGCACCGTTCGGCGTTTTCGCGCTCATCGCCGTGGTCATGGGCACCAGCGGCCCGGCAAGTTTCCTCGCGGTGCTCAAGCTCGCGATCTGCGTCGTTATCGGCTCGGCGGTTGTCACGCTGCTGATCCACGGTCTCATCGTCGTGCGCCTGATGGCCTGGCTGTCGCCGCTTCCCTTCTTCCGCGGCATTGCCGACGCGATCATGGTCGGCTTCTCGACCTCGTCCAGTTCGGCCACGCTTCCCGTGGCGATCCGGGTCGCGCAGAACAATCTGGGCGTGTCGAAGCCCGTTGCCTCCACCGTCCTCCCGCTCGGCGCGACGATCGGCATGGATGGCGCGGCGATGTATGTCGCGATGCTCACCCTGTTCGCCGCGCAGGCGTTCGGTGTGGACCTGAGCTGGGCCGACTATCTGGTGATCGCCGCCACCACCACCATCGTCGCGATGGGTGTGGCGCCGGTGCCGTCCGGATCGCTGTTCGTGCTCGCCGCAGTGCTCCACGCCATCGGCATCACCCCCGAACAGACTGCGCTCGTCGTCGGCTTCGTCCTGCCCTTCGACCGCATCCTCGACATGACCCGCACCGTTCCCAACGTCACTTCCGATCTCGCTATCGCCACTGCGGTCGCGCGGTGGGAGGGAGAGATGGATGTGAACGTCTATAATTCCGCCAACGACGTGTAAGGCCGCCTTCATGATCCTGCGCAAGTTCGTCCTCGCCGTCTCGGCGCTCGCCCTGGCCCTGCCTGTCCCGGCACTGGCGCAGAGCCGCCACCTCCTCGAATATCCCTCGATCCACTCGCCCGTGGTCGGCACGCGCGGGATGATAGTGTCGCAGAACGCGATCGCCAGCGAGGTCGGCGCACAGATCCTGCGCGACGGCGGCAACGCGATCGATGCCGCGGTCGCGATCGGCTTCGCGCTTGCCGTCACGCTGCCGCGCGCAGGCAATGTCGGCGGCGACGGCTTCATGACGGTCTATGACGCCAAGTCGAAACAGGTCCGCGTCCTCGACTTCCGCGGCATCGCCCCGCGCGCCGCCACTCCCGCCATGTTCGTCGACAATCAGGGCAAGGAGCGGAACATCGCCTCCTACGGCTATATGGCCCCCTCGGTCCCCGGCACTGTCGCCGGCCTCGAACACGCCCACAAGAAATGGGGCAAACTCCCCTGGACCAAGGTCGTCGAACCCGCGATCCGCCTCGCCCGTGACGGGGTGAAGCTCACTGCCGACGAAGCCTTCGTATTCGGCTGGGGCCGCCAGCGCCTGTCGAACAGCGCCTCGGGCAAGGCGGCCTTCTACAAGCCAGACGGCACCCTTTACGCCAAGGACGAGGTGCTGAAGCAGCCCGAACTCGCCTGGACCCTGGGCGAGATCGCCAAGGGCGGCGCCAAAGCCTTCTACACCGGCGAGATCGCCCGCCGGATCGAGGCGGATATGAAGGCCAATGGCGGGATCATCACCCGCGCCGACCTCGCCGCATACAAGCCGGTCGAGCGCGATCCCCTGGTCGGCACCTATCGTGGCTATCAGGTCTATACCCCGCCCCCGGCCAGCGCGGGCGGCGCGACCCTGCTCAACATGCTCAACATCCTCGAGCATTTCGACGTGAAGGCCATGGGCGCCGGCTCCGCCGCATCGCTGCACGTGATGGCCGAGACGATGAAGCTCGCTTATCTCGACCGCTACCAGTCGCTCGGCGACCCGGCCTTCGTCACCGCACCGGTCCGCGGTTTCATCTCCAAGGAGTATGCGACTGAGCGCGCCAAGCTGATCGATCTCAGCAAGGCGACGCCGATACGCAACCTCGCGCCCGGCGATCCGCTCAAGTTCGAAAGCCCCTCGACCACACACTTCTCGGTCGCGGATGCGGAGGGCAACGCCGTCTCGACCACCTACACGCTCGGCTCCGACTTCGGCTCGGGCGTGATGATCGCGGGCACCGGCATTCTGCTCAACAACCAGATGAACAATTTCAGCCATGAGCAGGCATGGGAGGCGCAACGCAAGGGAACGCCCCCGCCGCTCAATGCGATGGCGCCGGGCAAGCGGATGCTCTCGACGATGATGCCCACCCTCGTGTTCAAGGACGGCAAGCCCTGGCTGATCGTCGGCACGCCGGGCGGCAGCACGATCATCACGACGATGCTCCAGATCGTCGTCAACACCGTCGACCACGGCCTCAATGTCGATGAGGCGACCCACCAGCCCCGAATCTATCAGGGCACCACCGCCGCCTTGCGCGTCGAGCCGAATTTCAACCCGGATACGGTTGCGGCGCTCAAGGCAAAGGGCCATCGGATCGATATGGATGAAACGATGGGCAGCGCCCAGTCGATCATGCTGACCAACAACCTGTTCCTCGGCGCGGCGGATCCGCGCCGTCCCGGCGCAAAGGCGATTGAACCATGACGTTGCAGATGAAACCCCTCCTTGCCGCCATCGCGCTCGCCGGTCTCGCCGCCTGCGCGCCGCGCGCCGCGCTGCCGCCGACGGCCGCGCCGGCCCCGGTCGCGCCCGTCGCCCCGGCCAAGGAACGCCAGGCCTTCGTCGCCGCCGCGCACCCGCTCGCGGTCGAGGCAGGGCTCGAGGTACTGCGCAAGGGCGGCTCGGCGGTCGATGCCGCGGTCGCCGTGCAGGCGATGCTGAGCCTGGTCGAGCCGCAGAGCAGCGGCCTTGGCGGCGGCGCCTTCATGGTCCGCTACGACGCGAAGACCAGGGGCATCACCGTCTATAACGGTCGTGAGACCGCGCCCGCAGGCGCAACGCCCGACATGCTGCTCGGCCCAGACGGCAAGCCCTTGTCCTTCTCCACCGCGGTCGTCTCCGGCCGTGCCACCGGCGTTCCCGGCGTCGTCCGAATGCTGGCGCTGGCGCAGTCACAGCACGGCAATCTCGCATGGAAGGATCTGTTCGGCGACGTCATCCGCACTGCCGATCAGGGCTTCACCGTCAGCGAGCGTCTCGCCGACATGATCGCCAGCCGCGCCCCACAGGCACGCGGCGCCGATGCGGTCGCCTATTTCCGCAACGCGCAGGGCGAGCAGATCAAGACCGGCGACACGCTGCGCAATCCCGCTTACGCCACCTTCGTCCGCCGGCTCGCCGCGCAGGGTCCGGACGCGATGTACAGGGGCGAGACCGCCCGCCGCATCGTCGCCCGTCTGCGCGAAGGCGATCTCGCCAGCACCATGACCGAGGCCGATATCGCCGGCTACAAGCCCGAGGTGCGCGACGCAGTGTGCAACCCCTATCGCGTCTACATCCTCTGCGCGCCGCCGCCGCCCTCCTCGGGCGTCGGTCTGCTCCAGCTGATGGCGATGATCGAGCGCACCGATATCGGCGCCCGCGGCCCCAATGATCCCATCGCCTGGGTCAAATATGCCGAGGCGAGCCGCGTCATGTATGCCGACCGCGACGCCTATGTCGGCGACGTGCCGACCGTCCCGGTCAAGGGCATGCTCGACCCCGCCTATGTCGCCGGCCGCGCCGCGCTGATCGCCGACCGCGCCGGTCCGCCGCCGCAGCCGGGCACGCCTCCGGGCGCCGTCACCGCGCGCATCGACGCCACCAACGAAGTCGCCGGCACCTCGCACTTCATCGTCATCGATGGTGAGGGCAACGCCGTGTCGATGACCACCACGGTGGAAAGCCTGTTCGGTAGCGGCCGCATGGTCGACGGCTTCTTCCTCAACAACCAGATGACCGACTTCTCGTTCGTTCCCGAAGGCCCGAACGCCATCGCACCCGGCAAGCGCCCGCGTTCGTCGATGGTGCCGACGATCATCCTCAACCCCGACCGCAGCCTTGCGGGCGCGATCGGCTCGCCCGGCGGCAACGCGATCCTCGCCTATGTCTCCAAGGCGCTGCTCGGCATCGTCGAGTGGAACATGCCCGTCGCCGACGCGATCGCCCTGCCAAATCTCGTCGCCCGCGGATCGAGCTTCAACGGCGAGGCGGGCAAGTTCGCGCCGCCGATCCTCGCCGCCATGGCCGAGCGCGGCGTCGTCGTGCGCGGCGGCTCGGGCGAGAATTCGGGCCTGCACGGCGTGATGCTGCGCAACGGCGGGTTCGACGGCGGTGCCGACCCGCGCCGCGACGGCGTCGCCCGTTCGATCACCCTTCCGCCGAGGAAATGACCATGCGCCACCTGCTTCCCGCCGCCGCAATCGTCGCCTTCACCCTCCCCGCCGCCGCGCAGGAGGTGAAGGTCGAGGAGGTCAGCTTCCTCAGCCGCGACGGCAAGACGCAGGTGAAGGGCTATCTGTTCAAGCCCGCTGACGCGCCGGGCAAGCTCCCCGCGGTCGTGATGCTCCACGGCCGCGGCGGCGCCTATTCCAGCCTCGCCGGGGGCAAGTACGACGCCACCACCCTCTCCAGCCGCCACAAGGAGTGGGGCGAGTTGCTGGCGAAGAACGGCTATGCCGCGTTGATGGTCGATGATTTCGGCGCAGTCGGTTTTCCCGCAGGCTTTGCCGCCGGCACCTATAAGGACCGGCCCGATGCGGTGGACGAGGTCGAGTTCCGCCCGCTTCACGCCTATGGCGCGCTCCGCTTCCTCCAGTCGCGTCCCGATGTGCTTCCCAACCGAATCGCGCTGCTCGGCTGGTCCAACGGCGCCAGCACCACGCTCGCTGCAATGGCCGACGACAAGCCCGGTGACATGCGCAAGATCGGCTTCGCCGCCGGGGTCGCGCTCTACCCCGGCTGCGGCCTCAAGAAGCGCTTCGACAAGGACGGCTACAAACCCTACCATCCCGTCCGCGTGTTCATGGGCACCGCCGACGAAGAGGTCTCGCCCAAGCTCTGCCAGAGCTTCGTCGAGCGCAGCAAGGCTAAGGGCAACGACATCGACCTGCGCATGTTCGAAGGCGCCACCCACAGCTACGACACGCCGACCAAATCGCGCCAGTCGATCCAGGCCAACGCCACGGCCAAGGCCGCAACCGAAGCCGATATCCTCGCTTTCCTGGCGGCGAAGCTGAAGAACTGACCCATCCTTCGGGGGGCGGCACGATTTTCGTCGCGCCGCCCTTGCCCCCATCCCCCCCGATGCGCCAAAGCAGCCAGCAATGACTGCCCGCATCGACATGGGACTCGACAGCGGCGGCAACCCGGTTGCCGTCGATCTGGAGGAGCTGCTTGCGACCCGTCTGCTCGTCCAGGGCAATTCGGGCTCGGGCAAGTCGCACCTGCTGCGCCGCCTGCTCGAGGGCAGCGCCGGTTATGTCCAGCAGGTGGTGGTCGACCCCGAGGGCGACTTCGTCTCCCTCGCCGATGCCTTCGGTCACATCGCGGTCGATGCCGCCGAATACAGTCTGACCGAGCTCGCTCGCGTCGCGATGCGCGTCCGCGAGCATCGCGCCAGTGTCGTCCTCAACCTCGAGGGGCTCGAGATCGACGGCCAGATGCGCGCCGCCGCCGCCTTTCTCGCCGCCCTGTTCGACGCCCCGCGCGAACATTGGTACCCGGTCCTCACCGTGGTCGACGAGGCGCAGCTCTTCGCTCCCGCCGCCGCGGGCGAAGTCTCCGAGGAAGCGCGCCGCACATCGCTCGCCGCGATGACCAACCTCATGTGCCGCGGCCGCAAGCGCGGCCTTGCCGGGGTTATCGCCACCCAGCGCCTTGCCAAGCTCGCCAAGAACGTCGCCGCCGAAGCGTCCAACTTCCTGATGGGCCGCACCTTCCTCGACATCGACATGGCACGCGCGGCCGACCTGCTCGGCATGGAACGGCGTCAGGCCGACGCGATCCGCGACCTCGCCCGCGGCGAGTTCCTTGCGCTCGGTCCCGCGATCACCCGCCGCCCGATCTCGGTGAAGATCGGCGAGGTCAAGACCGGCTCCAAGGCCGTTAGCCCCAAGCTGATGCCGCTCCCCACCGCCGCGACCGAAGACATGCGCGACATGCTCTTCGCGCCCGGTGCGGAGGACGAAGTGCCGCCCCCGCCGCCACCCGCGCCCGTGCCGATGGCGGACTTGATGCGCAGCATCGCAACGCCCGCTCCTGCGCCGGTCCCCGACATGCCGGTGCTGGAGGAAAGCGAGCAGACCGAACTCCGCCGCGCGATCCTCGCCGAGATCGCCGCCGAAGAAAACCGTCAGCCACTCCCGACGGTGTTTCAGGACTATACCGTTCGCTGCCGCATGCGCGGCGTCGAGCCGGGCATGGATCTCGCCACCTTCCGCAGCGCGCTGGCACTCGCCCGTGCCGGCATTGCCGACATCGAAGGCTGGGACGAGGCCCTCACCCTCGCGGCCTCGCTGCCCGAGGAGATGCTCACCCCCTTCCTCGGCATCGCCCGTGCCGCCCGCGCGAACGAGTCATGCCCGTCCGACGCCCAGCTCGCGGCGCTCTACGGCACCAGCTCATTGGGCCGCGCCAAGCGGATGATGGCGCATATCGAGGAAAAGGGGCTGATCGTCGCCCGCACCGATCTGTCGGGCAAGCGTACCGTCAGCCTGCCGCATCTCGGCTGGACCACGGCGCCATCATGGCCGGACCCGGCCAAGCCCAAACCAGTGGGACGCACCGTGGTCCGCGCGGCCGAACGGGCGCGGCTGCTCTAGCCCCAGGGGCCAAGAAGCGAGACGCCAGCATAGACCAGCAGGCCACAGGCGGCGATCGCTTCGACATAACAGAAGAATCGGCGTGGCGCGTGCGGCTGCGCCGCATCATGGAGTGCCTCGGCCGCACGAGTGTTCAGCGCGTTACTCATTTTACCTCCCCCCAGAGTAGGAAGGATGCTGCCCCCGGTCGTCACGTATGTCGAGTCATTGTTTCGTCATACAGCGCCGCTGCTGGGCCGTTAGGAACGCCCGGCCAGTTCGCCCGCTTTCCCGGCCCGCGCCGCGACCAGAAACTCGACATTCCCTTCTGGCCCGGTGATCGGGCTGCGCGTCACGCCCTCCACCGTCCAGCCGCCGGACTCGAGCCACGCCACCACCTCGGCGCACACTCGCTCGTGCACCGCGGGGTCGCGCACCACGCCGCCTTTGCCAACCTCCTCGCGGCCCGCTTCGAACTGCGGCTTGATCAACGCCACCACCCAGGCTCCCTCGCGCACGAACGCAAAGGGACGCTCCAGCACCTTGGCAAGTCCGATGAAGCTCGCATCGCACACCACGATATCGACCGGCTCGGGGACATGCTCAGGCGTCAGCACCCGCGCGCTGGTCTGCTCGTGCACAACGACGCGCTCATCCTGCCTCAGCTTCCAGGCGAGCTGATTGGTGCCGCTGTCCACCGCATAGACGCGCACCGCGCCGCGCGTCAGCAGGACGTCGGTGAACCCGCCGGTCGATGAACCGACATCGATCGTCACCATGCCCGCAGGATCGATCCCGAAATGGTCGAGCGCATGCGCCAGTTTGACCCCGCCGCGTGAGACCCAGGGGTGATCGCGGCCCTTCACCTCCAGCGGAGCGTCGGGCGCGATCGGCTGGCCGGGCTTGTCCACGCGCCGGTCTCCGCTGAACACCAGCCCTGCCAGGATCAGCGCCTGCGCGCGGGTCCGGCTCTCCGCCAGTCCACGTTCGACAAGCAACTGATCGGGCCGCGTCTTCGCCATGGCCGCCGCTCTAGCGCAACAGAAACCATTTTCCTACAACGAACCATATTGGTTATTTTGATTCGCTCAACAGGAGAGATTCGAAATGACCATCGACGAACTGATCGAGGAGGTGATCGCCCGGGAGGGCGGCTATTCCAATCACCCCGCCGACCGTGGCGGGCCAACGCGCTGGGGGATTACCCAGGCGGTTGCGGGCCAGCATGGCTTCACCGGCGACATGCGGGTCTTCCCGCGTGAAGAGGCCAAGGCGATCTACCGGCGCATCTACTGGCTGAGGCCGCGTATCGCCGATGTCGCGGAACGCGCACCCGCGCTCGCCGCAGAGTTGTTCGATACCGGAATCAATATGGGTCCGGCGGTCGCGGCCCGCTTCCTCCAGCGCGCACTCAATGCGCTGAACCGCAATGCGAAGGACTATCCCGATATGCGCGTGGACGGCGCGATTGGCGGGATCACGCTGGCCGCGCTGACCGCCTTTCTCGACCACCGCGGCCCCGCCGGCGAAACCGTGCTGATCAAGGCGGTCGAGGCGCTTCAGGGCGAACGCTACCTCACCCTCGCCGAACGCCGCCCCGCTAACGAAGCCTTTCTCTACGGCTGGCTCGCAAACCGTATCGGTTTGCAAAGTTGAAAAATGAACCGCGCATCCCGCAACTTTGGAGATTGACCCAATGAGCATCATCGAAAGCATCATCGGCCCCATTGCGGGCCTGATCGACAAGATCATCCCCGACCCCAAGGCGCGCGACGCCGCCAAGCTCGAACTGCTCAAGCTCGAAGGCACGCAGGAGATGGAGGCGGTCCGTACCCAGCTCTCCGCGATCGTCGCTGAGGCGCAGTCGACCGACCCCTGGACCAGCCGTGCGCGACCGAGCTTCCTCTATGTCATGTACGCGCTGCTGCTGTGGGCGATCCCGATGGGACTGATCGCGGCGGTCCAGCCCGATATGGCGAAGGGGATCGCGACCGGCATGAACGCCTATCTCGCGGGCATCCCCGAGCCGCTCTACGCGCTCTTCGGCACCGGCTATCTCGGCTACACCGCCGCCCGCCAATGGGGCAAGATTCGCGGCGTGGAAAAATGATCGCTGGCGTCACCCCGGGTCGCCCGGGGTGACGCCCGTCGATCAGTTGGCCAGCCCTGCCAGCTTGCCGGTATCGACCGCACCGACCAGCGCCTTCAGCGTGCCGATATCGGGGGCATTGCCCTCAGCCTCGACCAGGAACCGGTCGGCGAGCAGCACGCCATAGCTGCCGCGCCCCTCCTTGTTCCATTTCTCCATCGTGTAGTGGCCGTCGATCAGGCCCGACTTCTCGTACCCCTGATCGTCCTCACGGCTCGTCTCGACCTTGAACGCGCTGGCCATCGCCGCGAACGCGCCTGCGGAGGCGAGGTCGGCGACCTTGAGCCGCACATTCTGGCCGTTCGCCTCGTAACGCGCTTCAGCCTGCGATCCGCCCATGCCGCCCGCGCTGGCGCTCGAGCTTTCGAGCGCGGTGCGCGTCCACCCGCCTGCCGACGCGGGCAGCAGCGCGGCCAGCACCTGGCGGTCGACCGGGGTCGCGGTCTTGGCACGCTCGGCTGCGGCTTCCATCTTGGCGGCAGTTTCCTGGAGCTTGCCGACGTCGACCTTGCCGACGCCGGGTACACTCACCTCACCGCTCAGCGTGCCGGCATCGCTGCCAAACACGCTGGCCCGCGGCACCAGTGCACTGGTCAGCGCCGCCGTCACCGTGCTCACCACCACGAACAGCACGATTGCGACGAGCACCGTCACGACCGTGTAGCCCATCGCCTTGTCCTCCGGCGCCTTCATCAGCCGCGGCAGGCCGAGATAGAGGAGATAGAGGCTGTAGAGTCCCAGGATCCCCAGGATCGCCAGCGCCGGAACAAGCTGAAAGATACCCGTCAGATACGCCGCAGTGCCGCTATATGCGGCGACCTTCATCGCCTGCACCGGGTTCTTCTGCCCACCGAAATTCGGGGCAAGCGCATCGATGATCTTGGCCAGCAGGAATGCGCTGACCAGCGCAAGGACATAGCCGATCACCGCGCCGGTCACCGCGCCCATCACGGTCGGACGATAGGTGATCCCGAACCCGCCATAGCCGAATACCAGACCGCCGATCAGCCCGGCAACCGGGCCGATCGCCGCGAGCGGGACGACCCATCCGGTCATCAGGCCGCCGACGGTTGCGGGTTCGGTGTCGATCCGCTCCCATTCTTCCTTGGGTTTCAAAAGGATGTTCTTGCAACGCTCGATCAGATTGCTCGAAGTCTCGCCGGTCATACCGTGGCCCTCCCTGTCCGTGCTGCATTCGCTATACACGAAAAATCGCGATTGAACCCACGGGACGCGCCCCCAATATGCGGGGCCATGAGTGACAAAATGACGTGGCACGGCACGACCATCCTTTCCGTGCGCCGCAGCGGCCGTGTGGTCATCGCCGGCGACGGTCAGGTGAGCCAGGGTAGCACCGTGATGAAACCCAATGCGCGCAAGGTTCGGCCCATCGGCGACGGCTCGGTAATCGCGGGCTTCGCAGGCGCCACCGCCGACGCCTTCACCCTGTTCGAACGGCTCGAAGCCAAGCTCGAGCGGCATCAGGGCCAGTTGATGCGCGCCGCGGTCGAGCTCGCCAAGGACTGGCGCACCGACAAATACCTCCGCAACCTCGAAGCGATGCTGATCGTGGCGGACAAGGACGTGACGCTGATCATCACCGGCAATGGCGATGTGCTGGAGCCGGAAGAAGGCGTCGCGGCGATCGGGTCGGGTGGCAATTTCGCGCTGGCCGCCGCGCGGGCGCTGGTGGAATATGAGCAGGACGCCGAGACGATCTGCCGCAAGGCGATGAAGATCGCCGGCGATCTGTGTGTCTACACCAACGACCGGCTGACCGTCGAAGCGCTCGACAGCGTCGCATGAAGTTCCGGCTCGACTACGATCCCCGCCGCAACCGCATCCTGATCGATATCCGCGATTTCTGGACCGTCGAGACGGTGCACGCGTTCGCGGCAGCGGCCGGCGCCAAGGCGCTGGAGGTGCGGGCGATCCGCGAGGATTACGACGTGCTGATCGATTCGCGCGACTTTCCCGTTCAGGCCAACGACGTCGCCGATCTGCTGCCGAAGATCGCGGAGGGCGGCCTTGCCCTAACCTCGGGCCGCGCCGCCTCGGTCGTCGGCAGCCATCTCAACAAGCTGCAGGCCGAACGCACGCAGACCCATCCCCGGCTGAAGATCTTCCTGACCATGGAAGACGCCGAGGCGTGGCTCGCCGCCGTCCCCGAAATCGCGACCGTTTAGGAGACCAGGATGCTTTACTCCCGCCTCGGCGACAGCGGCCTGATCGTCTCGCGACTGTCGCTCGGCACGATGACCTTCACCCGCGGCGGCGGCTTGCCTGCCATTGCCAAGACCCAGCTCAAGGATGCTGCGGCGCTGGTCGGCCGCGCGCTCGATGCAGGGATCAATTTCTTCGACACCGCCGACGTCTATTCGGACGGCGAGTCGGAGGAGGTGTTCGGCCAGATCATCGCCGGCCGCCGCGACGAGGTGGTGATCGCGACCAAGGCCGGCTGGCGCATGGGCCAGCCGCTCAACCGCTCGGGGCTTTCCGCAGCGCACCTCCACTGGTCGATCGACCACAGCCTGAAGCGGCTCGGCACCGATCATGTCGACATCTTCATCGCGCATCGCGACGACCGCAACACCCCGCTGGAAGAGACGCTTCAGGCACTCGACGCGATCGTGCGCTCGGGCAAGGCGCGCTATCTCGGCTATTCCAACTGGCCGGCGTGGAAGGTCGCGGCGGCGATGGAACTGCAACGCGCCAACGGCTGGGCGCCCTTCACCCATGGCCAGCTCATGTACTCGCTGATCGGCCGCGACATCGAGAATGAGTTCGTGCCGATGTCGCGGCGCTACGGCCTCGGCATCACGGCCTGGAGCCCGCTCGGCGGCGGCTTCCTCACCGGCAAGTACAGCCGCGACACCATGGGCGAGGCCGACGACCGGCTCGCCTCGCACGACGGGGTTCCGTTCGACCGCGACATGGGTTTTGCGCTGATCGACCGGATGCGCGAAATCGCCGCCGCGCATGGCGCGACCGTGGCGCAGGTCGCGCTCGCCTGGGTGCTCGCCAAACCCGCTATCTCCAGCGTCATCATCGGTGCCAGCAAGATGCGCCAGCTCGACGACAATCTCGGCGCGGTGAACCTCGCACTTGCTCCGGAAGAGATCGCCGGGCTCGACGCGCTCAGCACACCGCACCGCGGCTATCCCGGCTTCATGATCGACCGGATCGACCAGCCGATCGCCGACGCGCTCGCCGCGCACCCCGGCACTCTCCTTCCCCCTGAAAAAGCCTGAGAATCGAACCCCCGAGAATGAACGACAATCTGACCCCCAAAGCCATCGTCGCCGCGCTCGACGCGCACATCATCGGGCAGAAGGAAGCCAAGCGCGCGGTCGCCGTCGCGATGCGCAACCGCTGGCGCCGCCAGCAGCTCAAGGCCGATCTGCGCGATGAGGTGACACCCAAGAACATCCTGATGATCGGGCCGACCGGCTGCGGCAAGACCGAGATCAGCCGCCGCCTCGCCAAGCTCGCCGACGCGCCGTTCGTGAAGGTCGAGGCCACCAAGTTCACCGAGGTCGGCTATGTCGGCCGCGACGTCGAACAGATCGCCCGCGATCTGGTCGAGGAAGCGATCCGGCTTGAGCGCGAACGCCGCCGCACCGCGGTCAAGGACAAGGCAGAAGCCGCGGCGATGACCCGCCTGCTCGACGCGCTCACCGGCAAGGATTCCTCGCAAGCCACCCGCGAGGCGTTCCGCGAGCGCCTCAACGCCGGCCATCTCGACAATAGCGAGATCGAGATCGAGGTCGAAGCAACGGGCGGCATGCCGTTCGAGATTCCCGGCGCCGGCCCGCAGATGATCAACCTCGGCGAGATGATGAAGGGCTTTGGCGGCCCGCAATTGAAGCGCCGCAAGATGAACGTCCATGCCGCCTGGGCCAAGCTGGTCGAGGAAGAGGCCGACAAGCGCCTCGATCAGGACGATGTCGCGCGCGTCGCGCTCGCGGACGCCGAAGCCAATGGCATCGTCTTCCTCGACGAGATCGACAAGATCGCGGTCAGCGACGTTCGCGGCGGTTCGGTCAGCCGTGAGGGCGTTCAGCGCGACCTGTTGCCCTTGATCGAGGGCACGACGGTCTCGACCAAATACGGGCCGATGAAGACCGACCATATCCTGTTCATCGCATCGGGCGCGTTCCACGTCGCCAAGCCTAGCGACCTGCTGCCCGAGCTGCAGGGCCGCCTGCCGATCCGCGTCGAGTTGAAGGGGCTGACGGAGGACGATTTCGTTTCGATCCTCTCCGACACCAAGGCCTCGCTGCCCGAACAATATAAGGCGCTGATCGGCACCGAGGGCGTGACGATCGACTTCACCGACGACGGCATCCGCGCGATCGCGCGCATCGCTGCCGAGGTGAATGCGGAGATCGAGAATATCGGCGCGCGCCGCCTCCAGACGGTGATGGAAAAGCTGCTCGAGGAAGTGAGCTTCGACGCCGAGGATCGCAACGGCGCCTCGCTGGTGGTCGATGCCGCCTATGTCGACGGCCAGCTCGCCAGCATCGCCCGCAACACGGACCTCAGCCGCTACGTGCTGTGACCTTGCTTGCCGCCGCCCCGCCCAGACGGCAGGGTGGCGGCATGCACAGGGGGATCATCGCGCTCGCAGCATTGCTGCTCTGCTGGACCGGCACCGCCGTCGCGCAGGATCGCCCGCCGTGCCGCGAGGTCGGCGACCTGCCCCACATCGCCATCGACCCGCAGGCCGCGACGCAGCTCGCCCAGATCGGCCTCGACCGCGCCGAGATCTTCCAGCGGATGCGGGGGACCTCGATCCCCGAGACGATGGGCTGCTGGGCGATGCCGGTCGGCAATTTCGACAGCCAGTTGATCTCGGTCGGCATGTCGCAATGGAATTACGGCACGGGCAGTCTCCAGCCCCTCCTCAAGGCCTGGCGCGACAGCTTCCGCAGCCGCGGCCGCTTCAAGCGCGAACTGAAATCGCTCGCACCCACCTACGGCAAGCTGTTCTTCTCAAGGGACTGTCTCGATACCCCGGTCCGCGACAAATGCCGCGCCGCGATCCTTGCTGCCCACGGCCCGGACGGGAAACTCAACCCCATCGCGCTGGCCGAACTCACCCGCATTTTCGAGCATGACGCGATGCTCCAGGTACAGACCGACGCCTATGTCGCCCTGCTCCTCGAAGTCCGCGCCGAGCTGTTCCGCCTCTGGCCGACCGGCCCGATCACCGCGCGGAAAGTGCGCTGGGCGATCGACACCCGCGTCCAGCAAAAGACTTTGCCCAATGACGAGGACGCCGCCCGCCTGCGCCGCAAGCTCGCCGCCCTCCCTGCCGCCGACCGTCCGGCACGGCTCAAGGCGATGCTCGCCTGGTACAAGGGGCTGAGCGAAGCGGTCGACCAGGACGGGGTCAGCCGCGACTATCAATGGAATGTCGATCGATGGGCCTGCCTGATCGACACCGGCCGCATCGATGACGAGCAGTTCGAGCTGCTCCACCTCACCTTCCTGCGCAGCCGCACCGCCATCGGCAATTCGGGCCGGTGGCAGGCGCTGACCTTCTCGCGCCGCGCCAAGATTATTCTCGACGTGGGCAGCGTCAGCGGAGTCAGGGACGGCGACTGCGCTTAGCGGCTGGCGCTCGCTCCTTCATTCGCTAAAGGGTCCGGCAAAGGCAGACATGCAGGGACATGCGAATGACCGTCACGATCAAGGCCACCGATCTGATCGACAGCGTCGCCGACGCGCTTCAGTTCATCAGCTACTATCACCCGATGGACTATATCCGCGCGCTGGGCGTGGCCTATGAGGCCGAGCAGTCGCCCGCCGCCAAGGACGCGATCGCGCAGATCCTGACCAACAGCCGCATGTGCGCGGAGGGGCATCGACCGATCTGCCAGGACACCGGCATCGTAAATGTGTTCGTCAAATGGGGCATGGACTGCCGCCTCGACGACACCTCGCGCAGCCTGCAGGACGTGATCGATGAAGGTGTGCGCCGCGCGTACATGCACCCGGAGAACAAGCTGCGCGCCTCGGTTCTCGCCGACCCGGCCTTCACCCGCCGCAACACCCGCGACAACACACCGTGCGTGCTGCATGTCGAGATGGTCGCGGGCGACCATGTCCATGTCGACGTCGCGGCCAAGGGCGGCGGCTCGGAGAACAAGTCCAAGTTCAAGATGATGAACCCCAGCGACTCGATCGTCGACTGGGTGATCGAGATGCTGCCCCAGATGGGCGCCGGCTGGTGCCCGCCGGGCATGCTCGGCATCGGCATCGGCGGCACCGCCGAACATTGCGTCCTCCTCGCCAAGAAGGCGCTGATGGAGCAGATCGACATGGCCAGCCTCAAGCAGCGTGGCCCGCAGAACGACATCGAAGCGCTGCGCATCGAGATCTTCGACAAGGTCAACGCGCTCGGCATCGGCGCGCAGGGTCTGGGCGGTCTCGCCACCATCCTCGACGTCAAGATCATGGACGCGCCCTGCCATGCGGCGGGCAAGCCGGTGGCGATGATCCCCAATTGCGCCGCCACTCGCCACGCGCATTTCAGCCTCGACGGTTCCGGCCCCGCCTATCTCGAGGCGCCGAAGCTCGACGAATGGCCCGACGTCAACTGGACGCCGGACAAGGCCGCGATCCGCGTCGATCTCGACGCGCTGACGCCCGAGGTGGTGCAGTCGTGGAAGCAGGGCGACCGCCTGTTGCTCAACGGCAAGATGCTCACTGGCCGCGACGCCGCGCACAAGCGCATCGCCGACATGCTGGCGGCGGGTCAGGAACTCCCCGTCGAGTTCAAGGGCCGCGTCATCTATTATGTCGGCCCGGTCGATCCGGTGGGTGAGGAAGTGGTCGGCCCGGCCGGACCCACCACCGCGACGCGCATGGACAAGTTCACCCGCATGATGCTCGATCAGGGCCTGCTCGCGATGGTCGGCAAGGCCGAGCGCGGTCCGGCCGCGACCGATGCGATCCGCGACGCCAAGTCCGCCTATCTGATGGCCGTCGGTGGCGCGGCGTATCTTGTCGCGCGCGCGATCAAGGGCAGCAAGGTCGTCGGCTTCGAGGATCTCGGCATGGAAGCGATCTACGAGTTCGAGGTGCAGGACTTCCCGGTCACCGTCGCGGTGGATGCGGAGGGCAACAATGTCCACCAGCTCGCCCCGCTCGTCTGGCGTGAGAAGATCGCGAAGGAAAAGCTGCTCGAAAGCGCCTGAGGATCAGGCCGCGAAAGCGGCCTTGATCATCTCGCGATAGAGCCGGACCTGCCGGCCCAGCAGCGCGGGTTCATCGAGTGCCCGTGCGACGATAATCGCGCCTTCGACCATCGTCGTGAAGCCATCGGCCAGCGCCTCGCGGTCGATGGCGCGCGCGGGCGGACGGCTCGCCTCGATCTCTTCCAGCCATGTGGCGAACCGCCCGCGCCATTCCAGCACCGCGTCGGCATTCATCCGCCGCACTTCGGCATCGAACATCTGGTCCTGATAGGTGATCGCCGCGACCAGACAGCCGGGGTGCTGGTCCCGCATCGCGTCGAGCATCTCGGCATAGAGGTTGAGGAAGATCAGCAGGCTGTGCAGCGGATCGTCGCTCAGCGCGCGGGCACGCGCGGTCATCGCGTCCATGACCTCGCGATCCTCGGCCACAAACCGGTCGAGTAGCGTCCGGGCAAGCTCGTTCTTGTCGCGAAAATGGTAGAAGAAGCCGCTCTTGGTGATCTGTGCCGCCTCGACCAGCTCCTCGATCGAGGTGCTGGCAAAGCCCTTCCGCACGATCGAATCATAGGCGATGTCGAGCAGCCGCTCGCGGGTGCGTGCCCCCTTCCCTGCAGCGTCGGGTTTCGCCGACTGTACCGCCGGTACGGTTTTCTCCGTCACTGCTTCCGCCACGACTTGCCCTTCCTGCACTCAAACCCACGAAAATACTGGCAAAATATCGAATCACCAAAACCGACCGCAATCCGGCTATAGTGAAGGCATTCGGAACCGTAGCAATATGCCGCACAGAGGTTCGGGAGCGCATATGATCGGCATCTATCACTATATCGCCTTCGGGATGTTCGTCGCATTCTGCGTTCTCGACGGGCTCGCGCATGCCCGCGCCTTTCCGAAGATCGACCGGTGGAAGATCAAGGGTACTGCCTTCACTGCGCTCTATTTCGCGATTGCGACCTATGCGCCGCTGATGTGGGACAGCTTTCTCGGCCAGTATCAGCTCTTCAATGCCGCCGCCCTGCCCTATTGGGCACAGGTCGCCATCGGCTTCTTCGTGATCGAGGCGCTGATCTATGCCTGGCATCGCACGATGCACAATGTTCAGCCGCTGTGGCGCTGGTTCCACCAGATGCACCACAGCGCCGAGCGCGTGGACATTTGGGGCGCCTTCTACTTCCACCCGTTCGACATGATCGGCTGGGCGCTGGTCGGAAGCTTCGCGCTGGTGCTCGGCGTCGGCCTGACCGCGGAAGCGGCGATCGCGGTGGCGGTGCTGTCGACCTTCTGCACCATGTTCCAGCACACCAACATCAAGACCCCGCAATGGCTGGGCTATTTCGTCACCCGCCCGGAAAGCCATTCGGTGCATCATCAGCGCGGCCATCACGCGCATAATTACGGCGATATCCCGATCTTCGACATGCTGCTCGGCACCTTCCGCAATCCGAAAAGCTGGCAGGGTGAGGCGGGATTCTTCGAAGGCAGCTCGAAGCAGGTCGGCCCCATGCTGATCGGTCGCGAAATCGCCTGACGGCAGATTGCGGCCTTCACATTGGCTGCCAGCCTCAAAAACTGGTTGCCGTCATTCCCGCGCAGGCGGGAATGACGAACGGTGCCGGACGACGCCAGACGGCTACCGGATGAACGCGCAAACTTGCATTCGCCCTGTCCTTCGCGGATGGGGCGGGCCGCATGATCACCTCTCCCATCTGGCTTCCCGCCACGCTGATCGCCGCGGTGTTCCAGCCGTGGCGCACCGCGGTGCAGCGGCGGGTGAGCAAGGATCTGTCGATCAACGCCGCGGGGCTGGTCCGCTATCTCTACGGCCTGCCCTTCGCGCTCGCGATGATGGCCGCGTATCAGTTCGTCCTGTTTCCGGCGGCCTTCCCGACACTCGGCCCGTGGTTCCTTGTCTACTGCCTCGCCGGTGGTCTCGCCCAGATTGTCGCGACCAATTTGCTGCTGATGGCGTTCGATCATCGCAACTTCGTCGTCGGCACGGCCTATTCGAAGACCGAGGCGGTTCAGGGCGCGCTGCTGTCGATCGCGCTGCTCGGCGAGCGGCTGAACCTGTTGAGCTGGGTCGGCATCGCACTGGGCGTCGCCGGGGTGATGATCCTTTCGGCCGACAACAAGCGGATGACGCCGGGCGAGCTGTTCCGCGCGCTCGGCCAGCCCGGCGCGCGCTACGGCATCGCCTCGGGCTTCTTCTTCGCGCTCACCGCCATCGCGATCCGCAGCGCCACGGTTCAGGTCGAGACCGGCGATCACGTCCGCGCCGCGCTGATCGTGCTCGCGGTCACTGTCGCGCTTCAGACGGCGATGCAGGGCGGGCTTCTCGTCCTGCGTGAGCGCGATCAGGTCGCCGCCGTGTTTCGCACCTGGCGCGTGTCGGGTCAGGTCGGGCTGCTTTCGGCGCTCGGCTCGGCGTGCTGGTTCACCGGCTTCGCCACCGCCCCGGTCGCGCTGGTCCGCGTCGTCGGCCAGATCGAGGTCGCCTTCACCATGGCGTTCGGCCATTTCTACCTCGGCGAGCGGGTGTCGCGCGGCGAGATCGCGGGGCTCATCCTCGTTACGACCGGCGTCGTCGCCGCGCTCGCCGGCAATCTCTGACCTATTGAGTTCAGCCCCGGCAAACCGCATCTTGGCCCCGATGCATTTCGTTCGCCCGGTCCTGCGCTGGACCTCAATCCTCCTGCTCTGGGCCGTTATCGCCGCATGCCTCGCGGTGACCATCGTTCCGAGCTACCTCGACCGCATCTATTATCATGGCCCCGACAGCGGCCATTATGACGGTGAGCGCTTCTTCAATCCCGATGGCGAGGACACGGTGCGCGTGCCGGGCAACCGTCGCGGAGGGCGCGCCGGCTTTCTGTGGCGTCAGGCGACCGGTGCCGACGGCCGCCCGGAATGGCCCGATCGCATCGCGGTCCATAAGGACTCACCGCCCGCCCGCGTCGATGGCGGCGCAATGCGCGCCACATGGATCGGTCATGCCACCGTGCTGGTGCAGGCGGGCGGCCTCAACATCCTGACCGACCCGGTGTGGAGCGAGGTTGCCGGCCCCTTCGGCCTTGCCGGTCCGCGCCGCACCACGCCGCCGGGCATCGATTTCGACAAGCTCCCGAAGATCGACCTCATCCTCGTCAGCCACAATCACTACGACCATCTCGATTTGCCCACCCTCAAGCGGCTGTGGGAACGCGACAAGCCCGCGATCGTCACCAGTCTGGGCAACGACACCATCCTGCGCTCGGCGGGGATCGGGGCGTTCGGGCTTGAGTGGGATCAAGCTGGTACGCTTACCAGTGAAGGTTTTGAGATCGAGAACGGCCTTCCGCGCTGCGATCCCGATGCGGCTTGCCCCGGCGACCGGGCAACCGTCATCGTCAACCGCAACCATCACTGGGGCAGCCGCTGGTTCACCGACCGCAACCGCGCATTGTGGTCCAGCTTCGTGGTGACTTTGCCTGGCGGAAACCTGTTCTTCGCGGGCGATACCGGTGCGGGCGATTACAAATGGGCCGATCAGGCCGCGTCCTACGGCCCGATCCGCCTCGCAATCATGCCGATCGGCGCCTTCCGCTTTCAGGAGGGCGAGATGCGCACCGGCAGTCATATCGGCCCGGGCGAAGCGATCAAATTGTGGAACCGCATGGGCCGCCCGGTGACGCTCCCGATGCACTGGGGCACCTTCCGCCTGTCATGGGAAGGCTATTGGACCCCGCCGCGCATGCTTCGCGCGATTCAGGCGTGCGCGGGCGAGACTTCGGGCCGCTTCGCCCCGCAATCGATCGGGCGGCCCTGGGACATTCCGGCCCTCGCCGCCGCGCCGCCGCCAGTCGACGACGCCCGCGTCGATGCCTGTATGAAGGACCCCGCCGTCACCGCATTGCGCTGACGGCGGTCGGGTAACACCGGAACCCAAAACAACCGTCATCCCCGCGCAGGCGGGAATGACGGTAAAAGTTATCGGATTTCGAACCTCAATTTACGAAGCTGGTCGTGGTCGTGCGGTGCAGCACCGCGACCTTGCCCGCGGGCAGAGTGAAATCTCCCTCCTCCTTGACCGAAGCCTTGAGGATGTAGCGGCCCTTCTCGGGCAGTGCGGGCAGCGCGACCTGTCCGCTCGCATCGGTCTTGAGCGTCAGCATCCAGCGGCCGGGCGACACAAGGGTAACCTCCGTTTCCGCCACCGGCTTGCCGTCGCGGGTCAGCACGAAACGATTGCCGTTCGCGCTGACCGGCGCCAGCTCGAGCGGCATCACCGCCTTCGCCTCGCTCCGGCCCGAGCGCGCATAGTAGATCACGCCCGCCTTCTTGCCGTCCTCATCCCACGGCTTGAACACATCGTCGTCCCAGGCGCGCACGTCGCCCGCGGGCAGCGCGACCTCGATATAGCCCGGCCCGCGCGTCTGTGTGCCCGTCGCACCGATCAGCTTGGGCGCCTTCAGCGACGGGAACGCCGGATCGCCGCCCGCCGGAAGCGGCAGTTCGGGCTCGCCCAGCCAGATCTGCGCCGCACCGTTCGCGCCGCGTTCGATCCATACTTCATGCGCCTGCGCCAGGCTTGCGGTTCCCAGCGCCAGTGCGGCGATCAGCAGTTTCTTCATCGTCATTCCTCCCGGTTCATTTGCGGCCCGCAGGCGCGGGAATCAGGTTGAGCGCAAGGAACACCAGTCCCGCGCCCAGCATCAACAGGGCTACCCAAAGTATCGGCCCGAATACCCATCCCTGCGCGGCGATCGCGAAGGGGAAGGCGGCGACGACGGCAGCCCAGGCGCCGCCGCGCATCCGCAGCACCGTCACCGCGTCGGGACGATTGCCCAGCCGCTTGCGGTGATGCTCGTCGGTCGAAAGCCCGAACAGTGCGAAGGCGAGCGTCGCAAGGATGAAGGCAAGCGCGGTCATTCGGCTGGCTCCATCTGCGCGGTTTCGACCGGCTGGACGGGAGCGGCCGCCCTGCGGCGGACTCGCGGTGCCGCCGGCTTGTGCCGCGCCACCCGCCGCGCAAGCGCGAGAAAGGCGGCGCCGAACATCAGCAGCGCGATATCGATCCCCGCCATCATCATGTCCCCGCTCCACAGGCTGGCGATCAGCCCGCGCTGCGTTCCGAACAGGTTGAACACGGGCAGCGCCGCGAGCAGCACACCGGTCAGCCCCAGCAGCGCGACCCAATTGGGCTGCGGTTTGCGCACGACCGACAACAGCAGCGCCGCACCCCAGGCGAGGAACAGGCAATGCACCTCCCACGCCGCGCGCCCGGCCATCTCGACCGGCAGCAGCCGGTTGGCCCACAACATCGCTGCGACCCCAAGCGGAAAGCCGCCGATCGCCGCGACGTTCAGCCGCTCGACCAGTTTGAAGCCGAAATGCGGCCGCGCCGGGTCGGGCAGCTTCTCGCGCCGCTTCACGGTCCACAACACCATCCCGCTCGCCACCATCACCGATCCGGCAACCCCGCACAGGAAATAGAGGAAGCGCAGCCAGTCGCTCGAATAGCGGCCCGCATGCAGCCCGATCATGCTGCCCGCGGTCACCACTGCCGCCCCGGTCTCGGGCGAGCGGCGGAGCGCTTTGCCGGTCACACCGTCATAGGTGATGTGCGGGGTGCGCGACGACAGCATCGTCGATCCGGACCGGGTCACGGTCACCCGCGCCGCCGCGTCGCCCGGCTCGACCACCTCGACATAGCCGGCCTTGCCGCCCAGCTGCGCCTCCGCGTCGCGAACGATTGCCGTCAGATCGACCAGCGGCGCCGCCCGCCCGGTTCGCTCGACGGCGGGTCCCTCGGGATAGAGCGCCTCGAAGAACGCCCCTTCCTTGGGGAAGGTCACAGCCGTCGCCCAGGGCAGCAGCATCACCGCCAGCGTGACCAGCCCGGTATAGGTGATCATCAGGTGGAAGGGCAGCGCCAGCACCGCGGTGGCATTGTGCCCGTCGAGCCATGAGCGCTGACCCTTGCTCCGGCGCAGCGTGAAGAAGTCGCGGAAGATCTTCTTGTGCGTGACGATACCCGACAGGATCGCCACCAGCATCAGCAGCGCAGCGATGCTGACCAGCCAGCGCGCGTAGATCACCGGCATGTAGTAGAGGTCGAAATGGAAGCGGTAGAAGAACTCGCCGCCGCGCGTCTCGCGCACCGTTGCGGGTTCGCCATTGGCGCCGATCGTCACCTGATTGTCGCTGCGGCGGCGACGGCGCGTCTCGCCTTCCTTGGGCTGCGGCACCCAAAAGGCGGTCCCGCCATGCGCGGTCGCGCCGGGCATGGTGATGAACCAGCTCTTGGCGTCGGGCGCCTTGTCCTCGAGGAAGCGCTGCGCCCCGGCGAGCACCTTCTCGGGCTGCTCGACCCTGGCCAGCTCCGGCCGCATCCAGCGGTTCAGCCCTTCGCGATAATAGGCGATCGTCCCCGCGGCGAAGACTGCGAACAGCACCCAGCCGAGCAGCAGCCCCGACCAGGTGTGCAGGAACGCCTGCGACTGCCGAAATCCCTTGTCCCCCAGATCGCTCATGCCACGCCTCCCCCGCGCGTCATCACCCCGGCAAGCGCCGCGGCCACGCCGCCCGCCACCGCCAATACCCAGATGGCCTTCCAGCCGCTCTTCGCGGCGAACGCCCACATTGCCGAAACCGCGCAGATCGCGAAGGCGACCAGCATCCCCACCGTCGTCGCCTGCTCGGGGCGCATCGGCAGGATCACCGACAGCGCGATCGCCCACAGCGTCGCCACCGCATAGCCGAGCGGCAACGCGGCGAGGATGCGCAGGATCATGTCTCCCCGCTTCCGCCACGGCGAACCCGCCGCCGCATTGCCGCGCCCGCTCACGGGTAGCTCACCCGCAGAGTCGCGAACACGGTGCGCGGGCTGCCGTAATAATTGCCGCGGCCGGTCGACGAGATGCGCGCATAATAGTTGCGGTCCAGCAGGTTGTTGACGTTGACCGACAGCGAGATCCGGTCGTTGACCTTATACCCCGCGCGCAGATCGACGACGGCATAGCTGCCCTGGCGCACGATGGTCGAGAGGGTCGTCACGGTCCCCGCCGCGTTGCGCACCGCCGGGTTGCCACCCCAGGTCTCGCTGAACCAGGTCACCCCGCCGCCGATGCTCGCGCCCTTGAGGAAACCCTCGGGCGCCTCATAGTTGGTGAACAGCTTGACCATATGCTCGGGGATGATCGGCACCAGCGGCAGCCCCTCGAACGACGCGTTCTGGTCCTCGAGATATTTGGTCTTGGTGTAGCTGTAGCCGCCATTGACGCGCCAGCCGGGCAGGATCTCGCCCGCCGCCTCGGCCTCGATGCCGCGCGCGCGGACCTTGCCGATCTGCAGCACCACCGTCTGGTCGTCGGGGTCGTTGAACAGCCGGCCGCTCTGCTCGATCTGGTAGCCGGCGAGCGAGAGCAGCAGCCTGTCACCCGCGAGCGACAGCTTGGTCCCTGCCTCGAACTGCTTGCCGGTCATCGGGCTGACCGGCTCGCCGTCCGGGCGGCGGCGGCCCGATGGCGCGGTCTGCGGCGTGAAGCTGTCGGCATAGCTCACATAGAAATTGAGGTTGCCGGTCGCGTCCCAGACGATCCCGCCATAGGGGGTGAAACGTCCCTCGACGCTCGATCCGGTGACATTGCCCAGCGTCGGCAGCAGCACCAGATTGTTGGTATCCCACCAGGTGAAACGTCCGCCGCCGACCAGCGTCAGGCCCGCAAGCGGCGACAGCCGCATCTGGCCATAAATGCCATATTGCTCGGTCTTGGTGTTGGTCGCGCCATAGACCTGCCGCAGACAGTTCGTGGTCGGAACCGTGACGCCCCCGCAATTGGCGTTCGACCCTTGCAGCGGGTAGAGCGGCGACGGACCATAGGGGTTGAGCGGCGGCTCGATCGGCGAGCGCGGGTTGAACACGTCGATCTTCGCATAGTTCGACAGGCGCGTGTAATAGCTGTCGTAATCCAGCGCCTGATAGTCGGCGCCGACAATCAGCGTCTGGTCGCGGCCGAACAGCGGGAAGGTGCCGACTGCGTTGAAGTCGAACGCCTTGGTCGTCGCGAAGCTGTCGCCGCGATAGGCAATATGGTTGGTCACGCCTTCATTGGGCGCGCCGGTCAGCGGCGGATTGGCGGCGGTCGTCACCGCCTGGTTGCCGATATAGGAGTAGATGTCGACGCGCTCGACATCGGTGTAGAGGCCGCTCGCGCGCAGCGTCCAGCGATCGCTGATCTTGTGCGACAGCTCGGCCCAGGCGGTCCAGGTCTCGGACCTGAAGCGATTCCAGTCGGCACCCAGATAGGTCGATCGATCGACGGTCAGCAACCGCCCCTCGCTCCCGTCGGCCTTGCCCAGATAGCCGGGCAGGCCCGACTGGATCGCCGGCTTGAACCGGTCGTAGCTGCCGCCGAAGGTCAACGTCGTGTTGTCGCCGATCTCGACCTTGGCGGTCGCGAATCCGGCGACGCGGTTGCGGTGCCCGACATCGAAGAACTGGTCCTGGTCCTGCACCATCGCGCCCATGCGCACCGCCACACCATTGGCGACCGGCGCCGACAGGTCGATCTCTCCACGCACATTCTGGTAGCTGCCATAGCCGATCGACGCCTTGGCCTTGAACACGTCGAACGGACGCTTGCGCACCAGGTTGATGCTGCCTGCGGGATTGCCCGATCCGCTGAACAGCCCGGCCGGGCCGCGAAGCACTTCCAGCCGGTCGTAGAAGAACAGGTCGGGGACCACCGATGGGAAGGCGAACGCCATGGTCGCGACGCCGTCGACCAGATAATTGTTGATCGCGAAGCCGCGCGACATGAACGACGGGTCTTCGCTGCCCACGCCGGTGACGGTGATGCCCGGCGTCGCGGTGATCGCGTCCTCCAGCGTGAACAGACCCTGCGCCTCGATCTGGGTGGAGTCGATCACGGTGATCGTGTTCGGAACATCCTTCAGCGGGGTGACGGTCTTGCCGACTTCCTGTCCGGCGCTCTTGCCCAAGATCACGACGTCGTCGCCATCGTTCGCAACCGGCTCGCCTTCGGCGCCACCCACGGTGTCATTCGCGCGAGCGGCTGCGGGAATCCACAAACCGGCCGCTGCCACGCTCACCAGCAGCACTCCGAACTTACGCATGTTTCACAACCCCTTCGATGATTCGGGGGCGCGATAGCCTCTGCGTTGTTGCGAGTCACTAGCATTAGCGTCTTTTATTGCGAATGACCCGCAATGTATAGCGGGTTACCCGTTCATCCGGTTGCGGAAATACCCTCCACCGGCGGTGCGGCGCGCAGCCGGATCACTGCCAGATAGGTGAGCGTCGCGATGATCGTCGCGTCGATCATCGGCACCGTGGTCAGCGTCAGCCCCATTCGCTCCATCCCCAGCGCAACCGCCAGCGAGCCGATCCAGGTCAGCACCGCGGGCCAGCGTACCGGCGGCAGCGTCGCAATGCTCTCGCCCGCATCGCATCCGCGAAAGGTGATGAAGGCATCGATGACATAGATTGCGGCGATCGGCGGGATCAGCACGCCCAGGAACAGCAGGAACGGCACGAAGGAATCGATGATCCCCATCACCGCAAAGCTGCCGCCCACCGTGCCGCCGATGCAGATGAACACCCATTCGCGCACTTTGGGGAAGGTCGCGCTCATCGACAGGCTGGCCGAATAGAGATTGGCCGCGTTGATCGTCCAGATCGACAGGATCAGGATCAGCAGCACCGGCAGCCCAAAGCCCAGCATCGTCACCAGCTTCATGATGTCGGTCTCGCCGGTGGCCAGTGCGGGCAGTGCCGCCGCGATCACCAGCAGCGGCGTCGCCACCGGAAAGGACAGGATCATCGACGACACCGCGCCGCGCGCGCTGCGGATGTAGCGCGACAGGTCGGGCATCGCCGCCACGGTCAGCATGTTGCCGCCGACGATCGCCGACAGCGCGATGCCGAAGCTCATCGGCACCGGTGGCTTCGCGGACGGCTCCACCTCCAGCCCGTAGCGCCGCACCGTCAGGATCGCGACCGTCGCGAGGATCACGCCGAGCAGCGGCACCGCGACCAGCGCCAGCCGGTCGAGCGCGCGGAAACCGTAGATGGTCGATACGATCATCAGCACGCTGCCCGCGATGACGAAGGTCGTGAAATCGCCGGGGATCGCATAGCCCTGCCCCACCAGCGCGACGATCGCCCCGGCAAAGAAGGACACATTCACCCCGAACCAGCAATAATGGACGATCGCGACGACGATATTGACCAAAGCCGCCCCCCAGCGCCCGAACGAGCGCTGGATCAGCAGATAGGTGGTGAGCCGCGTGCGCACGCTGGTCCACGCGGTCAGGCACGCGCCGCCGCACAGGATCAGCCCGGCCAGGAACGCCGCCAGCGCCGCGGGCCAGAAGCCGAGCGCCAGCCCGGTCTGCGCGCCATTGAGGAACCCCGGAAGCGCGATGTTGAAGCTCGCGACGATCAGCGCAACGCGCCATCCCGCAACGGTCAGATGCTCCGGAAGCGGCGCGTTCGCATATTCTCCGCCCGGTGCGCCTGAACTCATCCCTTGTCCCACCCGTTCAATGTTTCGATCGGTCGATAGGCCTCGCCGAACCCGAATGCGGCCGGTCCGACGAATGTGAGCGCCCGCGCCTCGCGTAGCATGGCGGGCGCCGCCGCGCCGACCACCTTTACGCGCTGGCCGTATTTGAGGCGCTCGGTCGTGATCGAGTCCGCGGTCTCCAGATCCATCACGGTGATCAGGTCGGGCACCAGCGCCACCACCGCACCGTCGCGCCGCGCGATGAGGTTCTCGTTCTGGAACTCGAGCTCCATCCTTCCGGCGCCAGCGAACCCTTCGATCGCGACGCGTCCGACCGAAAAGCCGCCGCGCGTCTCGCGCTCCAGATCGACGATCTTGCCGTCGAACAGCCCGCCCGCAAACGGATAGAGCCCCGATGCCGCCAGCGCCGCGTACAGCGCCTCGAACGGATCCTCGCCCTTCTCGCGCGCCTCACGGATCGCCGCGCCCGCCGCGATCGCCGCCGACACGCTCCCGCCGATCGCGTGCGCCTTGGCCTGCGCGCCGGTCAGCGGATATTCGACCATGTGCGCGATCCCGCCCAGCGCCACCGACAGCGCGCGCGCCACCCGCTCATGGACCAGATTGTCGTCGGTCTCGATCACGTTCAACGAGCCGCACGCCGCGGTCAGCACCGAGGGGCAGGCAGAAAGCCCATGGATGTTGAAGATCGCCATCTGCGATTCCGGAAATGCCCGGCCCATGCCGTCGGCATCGACCACCGGCACGCCCAGCCGCGCCGCGCTCATCAGCGGGGCAAGCCCGTTGCCCCCGCCGATCTCGATCGGCAGCACCGCATCGATCTTGCGGCCTAGTTCCTTCTCCAGCCGCCTCAGCCCGGCCAGCGCCTCGCGCCCGCTCGGCAGTTTCTCGACCGACACCGTCGGCGCGCCGATCCAGCCGCACGGCACCACCAGCGCGTCATCGGCCAGGCTGTCGAGCGTCACCAGTTCGAACGTCTCACCGCGCGCCAGCTCGGCCTCGCCGAGCAGCAGACTGTAATAGGGGTCGCCCCCGCCGCCGGACCCAAGGAAGGCAGCGCCACGGGCGAGGTCGGCAAGCGCCGTGCGGTCAATGCGCATGCTGGGCCAGCTTCGATCGCTTGGTTTCGCCGCGCGGCTCGGCGGCAAGATCGCCGACGGCGCGCACGCGCAGCTGCGCCGCGCGGCCGGGTAGGTAGCTCAGGAACACTTCATCGACTTCCACGATTTGAATGGTCTCGGGATCGCCGCCCGCCGCCACGACCCGCGCGGTGACGTCGGCGCGCATCCGCTCGATGGCGGTGGCGCGGGGCATCTGGTCATAGGCGACGATCTGCTCGACCTGCGCCCCCACCTGCGCGATCGCCGCGCCGACGGCATTGGCGACCGCAGCGTGGGGCGGGCGCACCACCTTCGCCGCGCCCTTCAGCTTGTCGGCGATCAGGAAATTGCCGCCGCCCACCGCCAGGATGGTCACGTCGCCGCGCACGGTCTTCATCCGGTCGACGCCGTCCTCCAGCATCGCCTGGAACCGGTCCCACACCGCCGCGATCGTCGCCGCGCTCAGGTCGGGCAGCCGGGCGACATCGCCGAACGCCGCCTTGCCCGCCGCCACCGCGACGTCGCTCGCGGTCAGCGTGTCGCCGCCGAACAGCATCGCGTCCTCGGCGATACGATAGCCGACCGAGTCCGGGCCCACCCGCAGCGCCTCGGCCGGAACCGCGCGCGCCGCATAGAGCGTCGGATCGAGATGCACGCGCGTGCCTCCGCCCAGTCCGATGGCGAGGATGTCGGGCATGCGGAAATTGGTACGCACCCCGCCGATGGCGCCCGCAACCGTTGATTCACGCGGAAAGCCGTTGGCGAGCACGCCGATATCGGTGGTGGTGCCGCCGACATCCATCACGATCCCGTCCTGCACCCCGGTCAGGAACGCGGCGCCGCGCATCGAGTTGGTCGGTCCCGACCCGATCGTCAGCACCGGATGCGCCGCCGCCTGATCCGCCGAGATCAGCGTTCCGTCATTCTGCGAGATATAGAGCGGCGCGGCGATGCCCAGCTCCTTGAGCGCCCGCTCGAACGAAGCGATCACCGCCCCCGCCAACGTCGACAGCGCCGCGTTGAGGATCGCCGCATTCTCGCGCTCGATAAAACCGATCCGCCCGATCGCGTTCGACCGCGTCACCGCCGCTTGCGGATGCACCGCGCGGACGATCTCGGCGGCCTGTTCCTCCATGGAGGCGTTGACCGGGGCAAAGGCGCTGGTGATCGCCACCGCGCCGATCCCGCGCGCCTTGAGCGTCTCCGCCGCCGCACGCACTGCCGCCGCATCGAACGGCGCGATCTCGCGTCCGTCGACCTCATATCCGCCGGGCAACAGAAAGATATTGCCGCCCACGCAATCCACGAGCTCGATGGGCCAGCCGGTCAGCGGCGGCAACGCCTCGCCCGAGGGGCTGGCGAGCCGCAGCACACCCACCGGCTCTAGCCGTTTGCGCTCGACCAGCGCGTTGGTGAAATGCGTGGTGCCGACCATCACCGACCGCACCACTTTGGCGGAAACCCCGCCCTGTGCCAGCACCGCAGCGATCGCCGCCGCCACGCCCGAACTGACATCGGCAGTCGTCGGCTGTTTGGTGGAGGCGAGGATATCGCGACCGTCCATCAGCACGGCGTCGGTGTTCGTCCCGCCCACATCGACACCAATCCGCACGCAACACTCCCGGCCTGTTCGAAATCAGGCCTAAAGGGTGCGGAGCCAAGCCCTTGTCCGCAACGCGTAAAACGGGTGCCGGAGCTCGCCGAACGGGTAACGAAGGGCGGTTTCCGGGTAATCGTCGAACCGCCGCTTGAGCGACATCACCGTGTAACATACGCTCCTCGGGCAAACCGCGAATTGCGGTGAGCAACGGACGGAGGTCGCAACGGGAAACGCCCGATGGATGAGCTGATCCATACCAAGCTCGCGCCACCCATGTGGATGGGTAACCAGATCAGGCGCGATCTGCTGCTCGCCCGCCTCGACGCGGCGCTCGAGCGGCGGCTGACGCTCATTCAGGCGCCGGCCGGCTACGGCAAGACCAGCCTGCTTTCGCAATGGAAGGATCGGCTCGACCCCGCTGCGGTACGCGTCGCCTGGCTGACGCTGGAACGCGACGATTCGGACCTGCGCCGCCTCACCCGTTACATCGTCCGCGCGCTCGAAGGCGCCGGCGCGAACGACGTGCCCGACGAGGAGAATGAGCACCTCGCCGCCGCCCTGCCCCCCCGCGCCGCGGTCTCCGCGATCGTCAACCGGCTCGCGCGGGAGACGCGCCGGGTGGTGCTGATCCTCGACGATTTCCACCGCGCCGAAAGCGCGGAGGTCGACGCCTTCATCCGCTCGCTGATCCAGCTCGCGCCCGAACATTGCCATTTCGTCATCGCCTCGCGCGACTATCCCTGGCTCGGCCAGTCGATCCTCGCCGCGGAGGAGCAACTGGTCGAGCTCACCGCCGACGATCTCAAATTCGCGACGCATGAAGCCGAAGCGCTGCTCGCCCGCTTCCATGGCGAAGGGTTGAGCGGCACCGACGTGCGCAGCATCGTCGAGCGAACCGAGGGCTGGGCGATCGCGCTCCAGCTCGCCTCGCTGTCCCTGAAACGCGGCGCCGATCACCGCCGGCTGGTCGAGGAATTCGACGGCCCCAGCCCCGATCTCGCCCGCTACCTTTCAGAACAGGTGCTGATGACGATGCCCGCGGAAACGCAGGAGATCGTATTGCGCACCGCACTGCTGGACCGGCTGACCGGCGATCTGGTCAACCTGCTGTGCGACCGGCAGGACGGATGGATGATCCTCGAGCGGCTCGAGGAACAGGGCGTGTTCCTCACCCCGCTCAGCGCCGACCGCCGCGCCTATCGCTATCACCAGCTCGTCGCCGAGCATCTGCGCGACCGCCTTGCCCGGCGCGATGCCGCGCAGTTCCGCGCGCTCCACCGCCGCGCCGCACAGTGGTTCGCCGAGCGCGGCGAGACTGCCGAAGCCGTCAACCACGCGACTCAATCCGACGACGACGCGATGCTCGCGACGATCCTCGAAGATGCAGGCGGCTGGCGCCTGATCCCGCTCGGGCATCAGGCGATGGTCGAACGCGGTCTCGGCAAGCTTCCGCCCGCCCTTGTCGCGGAGCGCCCGCGCCTCGCACTCGCGCGAGTCTATCTCGAGATCAAGCGCGGCGAGATGGCGACCGCACGCGCCGATTACGACCGCTTCGTCACCGGGGCCGAAGCCGCCGGCCTCTCCGCCGATCAATGGACGGAGATCCGCGTCGTCGGCGACGTGCTCGCCGACTACGAAAATGAGCCGGTCACGCTCGACGATCTGCTCGAACGCGAATCGCTGCTGCGTACCCTGCCCGCCAACGATCACCTCGTCCTCGCCAACATCAGCGAGACGCTGGGCGCGAAATATTTCGAGGGCGGCTGGCTTGAGCGCGCGCTCGAACCGACCATCGCCGCGCGCGAACATTATCTCGCGATGGGATCGCTCTACAGCGACGTCTTCACTCGCTTCCTCGAAGCGCGCATCCGCCAGGCCCAGGCGCGGATGAAGGACGCCACGGGCATCCTCGCGGCAACCCGCGCACAGATCGAGGCAAGCTTCGGCCCGCGCTCGGACCTCGCCGCCAATTGCGCCGCATTCGATGCCGAGCTGCTGTACGAGCAGGATCAGCCCGCCGCCGCGCTCGCGTTGCTCGACTGGGCGGTGCCGCATATGGAGCTGTCCGACGGCTGGACCGATGTCTATGCCGCCGCCTATTGCACCGCCGCCCGCGCCGAGGCTTCCGAAGGCACGCTCGATGCTGCGCGCGAGATGATCGCCCGCGCGCGCCGCCTCGCCGGCCGCCGCCGTCTCCGCCAACTCGATCTGCGTGCGGGGTTGTGCGAACTCGACCTGCTGATCCAATATGGCGACGATCCGGCGCTGGCGCACAATGCGGCGCAGGCGCTCGACCTCGACACGCTTGCCGACCGTGACGAGGAGGATTCGACCGTCCATCGCCCCGTCGTCACCGCCGCGCGCCTGTGCCGCGCCCGCCTCGCGCTGATCGACGGCGAGCATGCCGCCGCGCTCGCCGATCTTCAGAAACTCAAGCGCTGGGCGGCTCAGCATGGCGCCGGCCGGCTGCTGGTCGATGCCAATATCCTGCTCGCCTATGCCCACCGCACGGCCGGGGACTCCGTCAAGGCGCGCGCCTGTTTCGACGATGCCGTCGGCACCGCGATGTTCCAGAATATCGCGCGACCCTTCATCGACCAGCGCCGCTTCGCCGAACCGCTGCTCGGCGAAACGCTGAGCGGGACCGCGCAGCTCGATCGTTTCCGCGCACAGTTCCTGAAGGCCGTTGCCCGCTCGCTCGCCGCGCGCCCGGTCGCCGGCCCCGCGCCCGGCCTGCTCAGCGACGCGGAGGCGGAGATCCTCGAACATCTCGGCTTCGGCTATTCGAACAAGGAAATCGCGCGGCTGATCGGTATGTCGCCCGATACGGTGAAGTACCGCCTCAAATCGGTGTTCCGGAAAATCGGCGTCCACAAGCGCCGCGACGCCGTGCGCGTACTGCGCGAACGCGGGCTGATCTCTGACGGCGCGGGTCACCCGGCGGCCTGAAACGGCCTTCCCCACCCCCTTACCCGCGCTTACCCGTCTTGCATTTCTCTTACCCTGATAATCGCGTGGCTCCGCGGCCGATCCGGGTTTCAATGCAGTCAGAGGATCGAACCGCGCAACTTAGGTGCGGAAGAACGATCCCTTCGGACATATAAATTTCGGGGAAGGGCTTTGATCATGACCATACGGATCGGACTTTACGGCTCCGCACACAGGTTGCGCGGCGCGCTGCTCGCGGCCTGTTGCCTCGCGGCGCTGCCCGCGGCGGCGCAGGAAGCGGAGCCCGCGGACGAAAGCGACGACGTCACCGTCATCGGCACCCGTGCGCAGACCGGCACCAAGACCGACGCCGCGCTGACCGAGATCCCGCAGTCGATCAGCATCATCACCGCGCAGGACTTCAACGATCGCGCCGCGGTCAATCTGCAGGACGTGATCCGCTACAGCGCCGGCGCAGCGAGCGAGCTGAACGGCGTCGATACCCGTGGCGACTTCCTCGCGGTGCGCGGTACCGGTGCCGAACAGTATCTCGACGGTCTCAACCGCATGCCCGGCTTCATCTATGGCGGACGGCTCGAGATCTTCACGGTCGAGCGCGCCGAGCTGCTGCGCGGCCCCTCTTCGACGCTCTATGGCGGTGGCGGCGCGGGCGGCATCCTCAACTCGGTGAGCAAGCGCCCGAAGACGACCTTCGGCGGCGAGATCGGGCTGATGTACGGCACCGACGATCTCAAGCAGCTTCAGTTCGACATCACCGGCCCGCTGGCCGACGGTCTCTCGGCGCGCTTCGTCGGACTGATCCGCGACGGCAATCTCCAGCAGGAATCGCAGCAGAACGACCGCATCACCGTGATGCCCGCGATCACCTTCAAGCCGGGACCGGATACCGAAGTCACCTTCATCGGCGTCTATCAGCGCGATCGGCTGGGCAGCCAGACCTATCTGCCCACCAGCAAGACGGTCGATGCCACCAGCGATGCGGTGCGCATCTCGAACGACTTTTACCTCGGTGAGCCGGGCTTCAACCACACCTTCGCCGACTACTATGCCGCGACGATCCTGCTGACCCATAATTTCAGCGACCGGTTCAGCTTCAACAGCCGCAACCGCTTCTTCGAACAGGATGTCGATTATCAGGAAGTGTTCGGCTTCACCGGCTTCGGCGGCGCCTATGCCGATGCCGCGCGCACCATCGCCAACCGCGCATGGTACCTCAACCGCGCTCAGTATAACGGCTTCAACAGCGACAATAATCTGGTGCTCAGCTTCGACACCGGACCGCTGACGCATCAGATCCTCGCCGGCTTCGACTATACCTCGTTCCGCGAGGACAAGATGGAAGGGTTCGGGGCCGCGCCGGGGCTCAACCTCTACAACCCCGTCTATGGCGTCCCCTTCGTCAGCGGCGTGGGCTGGACGACCGACACCAAGAATTCGCAGATCGGCTTCTATCTGCAGAACCAGATCCGCGCCTGGGACCGCGTCTCGCTGGTGTTCGGCGCCCGCCACGACAAGGTCCGTTCCAGCGTCAACGGCGCCCAGCTTGAGGACAACAAGGCATGGAGCTTCCGCGCCGGCATCATCGCCGACGTGGTCAAGGGCGTGTCGCCCTATTTCAACTATTCCGAATCCTTCCTGCCGGTGTTCGGCTCGAACTTCTTCGGCGTGCCCTATGTGCCAAGGACCGGCCGCCAGTATGAAGCGGGCATCAAGTTCCAGCCCAGCTCGCGCATCCTGTTCACCGTCGCCGCTTACGACATCAAGGAACAGAATGTCCTGATCGCCGATCCCAACGAGTTGCAGAATTTCATTCAGGGCGGCTCGACCCGTTCGCGCGGTATCGAGACGGAGGCCAATATCCGCCTGCCCGGCGACTTCAACCTCACCGCCTCGTACAGCTATACCCGTGCCGAATATCTCGTCGTCGACGGTCGCAAGCGCGGCGACCGGCGTGAAAACCTGCCCGAGCATCAGGCTTCGGCCTGGGCGTCGAAGGGCTTCGATCTCGGCGGCGATATCAGCGCCAAGCTCGGCGCGGGCGTGCGCTACCAGAGCGACAAGGTGAGCTTCGACCAGAGCTACCGCATCGATCCGGTAACGCTCGTCGATGCGATGATCGAGCTTGGCTACAAGGATTGGACGCTGTCGGTGAACGGCGCGAACATCTTCGACAAGAAGGTCTACACCAACTGCAGCTACACCGGCGCGCCGGTCAACGAGGGGTATTGCTACATGGGCAAGGACCGCACGATCATGGCCTCGCTCCGCCGCAAATTCTGATCCACCCCTCCCGGGCCGGCCGCCGCGCCGGCCCGTTTTCTGTCAGCGTACCGGAGAGACCATGCCGAACTTGACCCGCCCCGCCCGCCTCGCCGCGCTCGCGTTGCTGATGGCGGGGACCGCGCAGGCGCGCGAGTCCGTGACCGCGGACACGATCCTGACCAACGCCCGCATCTACACCGTCGACAAGAAACAGCCCTGGGCCCAGTCGGTCGCGATCAAGGACGGCAAGATCGTCGCGGTCGGCCCCGCCGCGGCGGTGGCGAAGACCAAAGGCGCGAAGACCCGCATCGTCGATCTCGGCGGCCGGCTCGTCCTTCCCGCATTCGGCGACGCGCACGCCCACCCGCTGTTCGGCGCACTGTCCAAGACACGCTGCTCGCTCCACGACGGCAAGTCGATCGACGACTATCGGCGCATCATCGCCAAATGCGTCGCCGACACGCCGGGCGATGGCACCGTCTATGGCGTCGGCTGGGAGGATTCGCTGTTCCCGCCCAACGGTGTGCCGAACAAGGCGATCCTCGACGCGATCTCCGCAACCCGCCCGCTGATCTTCGATTCCGTCGGCGGTCACACCAACTGGGTCAACTCCAGGGCACTCGAACTGGCCGGGATCACCAGGGACACGCCCAACCCGGTCAACGGCACGATCGACCGCGATCCCGCGACCGGCGAACCGGTGGGCAGCCTTCAGGAATCGGCACAGGGGTTGGTTGCGAAGCTGATCCCGCCGCCGACCGACGCCGATTATCGCAACTCGATCCTCTACACGGCCAAACTGTTCAACAGCCTCGGCATCGTCGCGTGGAACGATGCCGGCGTCGAGTTCGACGATGCCGGCGGCAGCCGCATGGTCGACGCGTACAAGGCGGTGAAGGATACGGGCAGGCTCACCACTTACGTCTCGGTCTCGCTCAAATGGCAGAATGAGCGCGGAATGGAACAGCTCCCCGGCCTGCTCAAGGCCGCGGAGCGCGCCAACGCGCTCGGCATCCCGACGCACACCGTCAAATTCTATGTCGACGGCGTGATCCCGCAAAAGACCGCGTACATGCTCGCCCCCTATGAAGGCGACACCCAGCGCGGCGCGCCCCAGATCGCGCCGGAGATGCTCAAACAAGCCGTCACCGCGGCCGACGCCCGGGGCATGCACGCCTTCCTCCACGCGATCGGCGATGGCGGGGTGCGCATCTCGCTCGACGCGGTCGAAGCGGCACGCAGAACGAACGGTGCGAAGCCGACCTATCACATGGTCACGCACCTCAACGTCGTCGATCCGGCCGATCAGCCACGCTTCGGCCGGCTCGACACCTATGCCCAGTTCCAGCCGACCTGGTCGTCCTGGTACCCCTATATGGAGCTGACGCAGACCGCGATCGGCGAGAAGCGGATGGCGTATATCTATCCCGCGGGCAGCATCGTCCGCGCCGGCGGCAAGCTCGCTTATGGCGCCGACTGGCCGGTCGCCACCGCCAACCCGCTCGAGGGGCTCGAGGTCGCGATCACCCGCAAGGCGGCGGGCAATCCCGACGCGAAACCGCTCGTCGCCAGCGAAGGCGTCAGCCTTGCCGAAGCGATCGAGAGCCACACGCTCAACGTCGCCGCCGTCAACGGCATGGCGACGTTCACGGGCTCGATCCAGACCGGCAAGAACGCCGACCTCGTCGTGCTCGACAAGGACATCTTCAAGCTGCCGGTCCAGGAGATCTCGAAGGCGAAAGTGCTGGTGACCATCTTCCAGGGCAAGCCCGTGTACGGCGATCTGGGGGCGCTGAAGCGGTAATTGCGTCACTCCTCCAGATCGTGAACGCGCAAAGGGGAGCGTCCGCTGCGAGGTAGGTAGCCGACATAGCCCATTTCCGTCATCCCGGCCTTGTGCCGGGATCCACCGGGAGGCAAGCGAGGCGTGAGAGGTTCTATCGCATCGTCCGCGGCATCGTGGATCCCGGCACGAGGCCGGGATGACGGGCCATACTCGCAGTCAGCAGAGTATCCGCAACTATGCGCCTACCCGGCAGCCCTCACGGCCAGGCGAAGGCGAACCGCAACGTCTCCGGCACCGCGCGCACCGGCACGGTCATATGCCCCTCACCCGCGAAGATCTCCGACCGCGTGCGCAGGCCATAGGCCGATAGCGGCGCCATGCGCTGGACGAAATCCTCGGCATCCCAGCGTTCGAGGATCGCTTCCTCGCGGTCGCCCGCCACCACCAGCAACCGGCTGACCCTGGGCACCTTGCCGCCCTGAAGCCGCGCCACGAAGTCGCGCTCCTCCTTCAGCGTGATCGCCTCATGCCAGAAGATCGACGGGCTCGCCGCGACGATCGCATGGAACGCCCCCGGCCGTGTGTAGAGCGCATGCAGTGCGAACAGTCCGCCCAGCGAATGGCCGAACAGCGACGCGCGCTCGGGGTTGGTCTTGTAGCGCTTGCCGATCTCGGCCCGCAGCTGGCCGGTCAGGAAGTCGAGGAACCTGTCCCAGCCCCCGCTCCTCTCCTTGGCGAACTTGGCATAGGCGGCCGATGTCGTCGGCGCGCCGGTGAAGTCGTCGATCCGCCGCACGTCATAGGCCATGTCGGTGGGATAGCCGACGCCGACGACGATCGCCTTGCCGGCATCGGTCCACTCCACCATCCGCCGCGTCTCGGCGAACGCCGCGAACATCGCGTTGCCGTCGAGCACATACAGGACCGGGTAGCCGCCTTCGGGGGGCTCGCCCTTGGGGAAGGACACGAAGATACGATAGACCCCGCCCGTCGCGGCGGTCATGTCGAACACCGCGGTCTGCGGCATCGTATAGCCGGGCGCGGCCGGTGCCGCTTCCTGCGCCATCGCCGGCAACGCGAACGCCATCGCCGCGGCGCCCGCCAGTCTGATCCACGCGCTCGTCATCGCCAACTCCCCGGCCTGTTTGATCCCTTGTCAGGCTAGCGCCCGCGTCTCGCCCGGCCAAACCCCGCGCGCGGGTAAGGCGCCGGTGCGTCGGGTAAGCCTTACCCGCCTTGTCCGTGCCTTACCCCGCAAGCCAGGGTGACGGTCTCCTCGCGCTGTGATGCCCTGCGGTCCGGGACAAGCGGCGCATGGCGGGGGCCATGATACCTCGCCGCGATATCCGCAGAAGGAGGGACAGACATGCAGACATTCACGATGAAGCTATGGTCCGCGGCAGGCGCCGTCGCCACGACACTCGCCGCGCCTGCGCTGGCCGGAGACGGCCCGCCGCCGGTCATCCCCGCGCCGACCGACACCGTCTATCCCACGGGCTTCGACAAGGCGTTGTCGCTGATGCTTGCCGGCGAGGGCGGCGAGAACGGAATCGGCGTGCACAAGGTGTGGCCGACGCTGATGTTCCCCGCGCTCACCACCGACCAGATCGGCAAGGCGGTGACCGGCAACTCGCTCGTCATCGCCTACCACTACACCCATCAATACGGCGCGGACGGGCGCGTCGGCGGCTACAACATCCGCTACGATCCGGTCGATGTGAAGAAATGCCCCAAGGTCGAAATCCCGGGCGACGGGCTGCTGCTGTACGAGGGTGTGTGCAGCGCTCAGGTCAAGGAACCGGTCACGGGCAGCTGGAAGGCGCAGGACCACAAGCTCTGCGTCGACATAAGCTGGGGCAAGGACGGCAAGATCGACGGCTGCTATTCGATGTTCTTCGTGATGGACAGCGTCGCGATGGTGAAGCCCGACGGCGGCGTCTCGGGCAAGGCACATGCGCTCAAGAAGGGCGCCGCACCGGACATGTAAGGAGGAAAGCGCCGTGTTCATCTGCATTCCGGATATTCTCGATCCCGGCCAGCTCGCCGAACTGGCCGCGCAGATGGACCGGCAATCCTTCGTCGACGGGCGCGAGACCGCGGGCTGGGCGGCAGCCGGGGTCAAGGCGAACACCCAGGTCGCGGCGGACTCGCCCGGCTATGCCGCAATGCAGGCGCTGGTCGCCGGCGCGCTCGCCGCCAACCGCATCTTCGCGATGGCGGCGATGCCGCGGCAGCTGCGGCCGATCCTGTTCAGCCGCTACGGCCCCGGCATGGGCTATGGCCCGCATGTCGACAATGCGCTGATGGGCGATGCGCCGCAGACACGGATCGACCTCGCCTTCACCCTCTTCCTCTCCGCCCCCGAAAGTTACGCGGGCGGCGAGCTCGAGATCGACGAGCCGGCGGGCACGCGCGGCTTCAAGCTGCCCGCCGGCGCCGCGATCCTCTACCCCGCCAATTCGCTGCACTGGGTGACGACCGTCACCGCCGGTCGCCGCGACGTCGCGGTCGGCTGGCTGCAGAGCCTGATCCGCGAGCATGAAAAACGTCGCGTGCTGTTCGAGCTCGAAAACCTGCGCGCCACCCTGTTCGCCGAAGGCGGAAAGACCCCCGCCTTCGACACGCTCACCCGCAACACCAGCGATCTGTGGCGCATGTGGGTGGAGACCTAGGCGCCAAACGCCATCGGCGGCCAGCGATCGCCCCACGGGCTGGCGACCTCCAGTTCCTCGCCCAGCCCCAGCAGCAGTTCGTCCCCGCCCGGCGCGGCGGAGAACATCGCGCCGACCGGCAGCCCGCTTTCGCCCGCGAACAGCGGCAGCGAGATGCTCGGCGTCCCCGTCATATTGTGCAGCGGCGTGTAGTTCACATAGCCGAACAGCGCGTCGAACAATTCGTCGGCCGGTCGCGTCGGCGCCAGATGGCCGAGCAGCGGCGGCACGCTCGCCGTGACGGGCGAAAGGACCACGTCGAACCGCTCATGGAACTCCGCCAGCGCCGCCGATGCGCGGTCGATCTGCGCCAGCGCTTCCGCCAGCAGCTCGGGCGTCACCCGCCCCCGCCGCTCGGCCAGCCCCAATGTCCATGGCTCCAGCACTTCGCTCGCACGCTCGCCATAATGATCGACGGTCTCGCCGCCGAGATAATCCCACAGCGTCGTGAACCCGGTGCGCAGGCCTGCCCGGTCGATCGGCTGGGTCGTTTCCTCGACCCTGTGCCCCAACGTCTCGCACAGCGCCGCCGCCCGCCGCACCACCGCCTCGACCTCCGCATCCGGCCCGGCGCCGTCCATGCCCTTGAGGTCGAGCGCGATCCGCAACCTCCGCCCCGCCGGCACCGCCGCGCCCTTCGCCGCCGGGCGCAGCTGTCGCGCTGCCCACACGGTGTCGCGCATCGACCGGCCGTACAGGCTGTCCGAGCACAGGATGTCGTCGACCAGATTGTACGCCCGCGCGCGGACATTCCATCCGCGGCTGGGCTTGAACCCGACGATCCCGCAATTGGAAGCGGGGATGCGGATCGATCCGCCTGCATCGCTCGCGGTGGCGAAGGGTACCAGCCCCGCCGCGACCGCCGCGCCCGCGCCGCTGCTCGATCCGCCCGAGCTGCGCGCCACGTCCCACGGGTTGCCCGTGGGGCCATAGAGCAGCGCCTCGCCGCTCGCGTTCAGCCCGAATTCGGGCATGGTCGACATGCCCACCGGCACCATGCCCGCGCGGTCGAGCGTCTGCACCAGCGGAAAGGCGCGGCTGGCGACCTCGCCCTTCTTGGCCCGCGACCCCGCCTCGCACGGGAAACCGGGATATTCGAGCGACGCCTTGAGCAGATACGGCACCGCCGCCATCGCCGCATCGCGATCCACCCTTGCCGCCGCGGCGCGCGCATGATCGAACGCGCGCACCGCGAGCGCATTGAGCGCGCCGTCCACCGCCTCGATCCGCGCGATCGCGGCCTCGACCGGCGCCTCGGGCGGAACCTCGCCGCGCCGGACCAGCTCGGCCTGTCCATGTCCATCGAGCCGCGCGATCGCGTCGGCCTGGGCAAGCGTCATCGGCATGCGTCACTCCTCTCGAAACTGCTGGTCGATCTGCACAGCGGGGTCGACGATCTGTCCAGTCCATCACCCATTTGCGCTACCGTCTTACCCGTCACGCCGCCTGTGCCGCCTCGACTTCCGCAGGCGCGATCAGCCCGAACAGGTCGCGCGGATCGGCCGGGCTGGTGATGAGGTCGAGCGTCTCATACTGCCCGGTCTCGGTCGCCAGATCGCGCAGCAGCCGCAGCGCCGCGAAATCCTCGACCGCGAAACCGACCGAATCGAACAAGGTGATCTCATCGCGCGCCGTGCGCCCCGGCGCTTCGCCGCGGATCACCTGCCACAGCTCGGTCACGGCGAAGTCGGCGGGCATCTGCTGGATCTCGCCCTCGATCCGCGTCTGCTCGGTCAGCTCCACAAAGACGCTGGCGCGCGCGAGAATGTCCTTCTGCAGCTCGGTCTTGCCCGGACAGTCGCCGCCGACCGCGTTCAGATGCACGCCGGCGCCGACCATATTGTCGGAAAGGATCGTCGCCTGGACCTTGTCCGCGGTCACGGTGGTGACGATGTCCGCTCCCATCACCGCGCTGCCCGGCTCGTCGCACACCGTCACGCGCATGCCGCGCCCGGCCATGTTGCGCACGAACTTTGCGGTCGCGGCGGGATCGACGTCATAGACGCGCAGCGTCTCGATCCCCAGCACCGCGCGGAACGCCGCCGCCTGGAATTCGGACTGCGCCCCAAGCCCGATGATCGCCATCGTCTTGGCATCGGGCCGGGCGAGGTGCTTCGCCGCCAGTGCCGACATCGCCGCGGTGCGCAGCGCGGTCAGGATCGTCATCTCCGACAGGAACACCGGATAGCCGGTCTCGACCTCTGCCATCAGCCCGATCGCGACCACCGTCTGCAGCCCGCGCTCGAAATTATACGGGTGTCCGTTGACATATTTGAAGCTGTAGAGCGTGTCGTCCTGCGTCGGCATCAGCTCGATCACCCCGCCCGGGCTATGGCTGGCAAGGCGCGGGATACGCTCGAACCGGTCCCAGCGGCGGAAATCCGCTTCGAGGTAATCGACCATCCGCGTCAGCACGGCGTCGATCCCCACCTGCGCCACGATCCGCCGGATCTCGTTCACGCCCACGAACTGCACCATCGCCGTCTCCTGATTTGTCGCCGGAAAGGCTAGGCGCATGCGCCGTGCAGCCGACAGGGTCAGACCGCGCAATCTGACCCAAGATTTCGCGCAATTTACCCAGGCTGGACCAGCAAATTGCACAGGCATTCGGCTATGCTGCCGCCCATGCACGAACTCGACGATCTCGACCGCCGGCTGATCGCCGCTTTGCGCGAAGATGCGCGCATGCCGATCACCCGGCTCGCTGCGGTGCTCAGGATATCGCGCACCACCGCGCAGGCGCGGCTCGACCGGCTGCTGGAAAGCGGCGCGGTGCTCGGCTTCACGATCCGCGCGCGCCAGTCGAACGATCAGGTGCGCGCGGTAATGATGATCGAGATCGAGGGGCGATCGACCACCGCGATCATCAAGCGGTTGCGCGGCTTTCCCGAACTGGCGGCGTTGCACACCACCAATGGCGGCTGGGATCTGGTGGCCGAGATCACCGCCGCCAGCCTTGCCGATTTCGACCGCATCCTGCGCGAGGTGCGCCAGATCGACGGCGTGCTCAACAGCGAGACGAGCCTGCTGCTCAGCAGTCTCTAGACGATTTTGCGTCGCCCCCACCGGGTGGGGGAGCGGGCCGGTGCGCTGACTAGGCTTTGCCCGGTCGGGGCAACAGGAACACCATCGCCGCCGCGATCAGCCCGCCCAGCCCCATCGTCAGCGACACCGCGAGCAGGCTGCTCCCGCTGGCGAACAGCGCGCCCGCCACCACCGGTCCCAGCGCCGATCCGCCGCGCCCCATGCCGATCACGAACCCGGTGCCGCTCGCGCGCAACGCTGCCGGATAGGTCTGCGCCAGGATCGGATAGAGACCGACGACGCCGGCATTGATGAAGAAGGCGGCGATGGCCGCCGTCACCGACAGCCGCACCAGATCGGCGCCCGCCAGCCCGAACGCGCCGATCGCGACGAAGCCGACCAGCATCGCGCCGCCGACCAGCGGGCGCAGGTTGAAGCGCTGGCTTGCCAGCCCGATCAGCACCGCGCCGGTCAGGTTGCCGACATTGGCCCACACCAGCACGCGCCCCGCCTGCGCCGCGTCGAACCCCAGATCGACCACGATCTTCGGGATCCATTTCTGGATGTAGTAGAAGAACAGGATCTGCGCGAAGTACGCGACCGTCAGCAGCACCGTCACCCGCGCATAATCGCGCGAGAACAGCGACGCGATCGACGGTTTCACCCGTATTTCGGGCAATGCCGGCAATGCCGCGACCGCCGCGTGACCCATCCGCGCCAACGTGCGGTTCACCGTCTCCAGCGCTCGCACGGGCCGCCGCGCGATCAACGATTCGATAGACTCCGGCAGAAACAGTACCGCCAGCGGGATCATCGCCGCGCTCGCCACGCCGCCCAGCATGAATACCGACCGCCAGTCCCCGGTCGACGCGAGCAGCGCCGATGCCACCAGCCCGCCCAGGATCGCGCCGGTCGAATAACCCGCGATGTTGAGCGCGACGTTCAGCCCGCGCCGTTTGTCGTTCGAGAATTCCGCCACCATCGCGCTGGTCGACGACAGCATGCCGCCGATGCCGATGCCGGTCAGGAAGCGGATCGCCGACAGCATCTCCACCCCGCTCGCCACCGTCGCGGCGAACATCCCCGCCGTCATCACCATCAGACAGCCGAGGATCGTCGGCCGCCGCCCGATCCGGTCCGCGACGTTGCCGATCAGCACCGACCCCGCCGCCATGCCGAGCAATTCCATCGACAACACAATGCCCAGCGTCGCCCTATCGACGCCCCACTCCGCCGCGATGCCGGGCGCCGCGAAGCTGATCGCCAGCACGTCGAAGCCGTCGAGCGCATTGAGCGCGATGCACAGCGCCACCACCACGATCTGCAGACGGTGCATGGGCGCAGCCGCAATCGCCGCGCGCGGGTCGTTGGTCATATGCCTCTCCCGCCGGCCACGGTCCGCAATGGCCGCCCGGTCGTTTTGTTGAGTCTGTGTGCTTGGCTAGCCCAGCGTCGCGAGGTGCTTGGTGACGATCGCCGCCATCTCGGGCCGCCGCGTCAGGCAGCGCGACACCGGCCCGACCACTACCACCGACAGCCGCCGCCCGCTGCCCGGCAGCAGCATCGCCACCCCGGCCAGATCGGGCGTGTATTCGGTATTGCTCTGGTGCCAGCCTATTTCCGCCGCCTCCGCCAGCCGCGCTTCGACCGCTTCCGGCCCCACCGGCGTGGTCGGCGCATAGGCGACGAAGTCGATCTTGCGGTACAGCTTCTCGCGTTCCTCGCGCGGCATCTGCGCCAGCAGCGCCCGCCCGGCCGAGGTCGCGTGGATCGGCACCCGGTCGCCGACCTTGGCGAAATAGCGCACCGGCTGGCGCGATTCCGCGACATCGACGAACGTCGCGAAGATGCCCGCGGGCGCCGCGATCGCCACCGTCTCGCCGGTCGCCTCCATCAGGTCCTTCGCCAGCCGCTGGAACTGCGCGGGCAGCGGCTCGGCCGCGCTCACCGCCTCGGCCAGCACCAGCCAGCGCGGGCTCGGATAATAGGCGCCCCGCCCGCGCGGCTCGTAGAGATAGCCCATCGACGCCAGCGTGCCGATCAGCTTGAACGTGCTCGATCGCGGCCAGCCCAGCTCGTCGGCCATCTCGGCGGGCGTCGCCGGGCGCAGACGGCGCGCGAAATACTCCAGCACTTCGAGCGCGTTGGCAGCCTGACGGACGGTGTTCATGCCAGCCATATGGCGCAAGCGCGACGCCCGGAAAAGCGTTCAGCCTGTCCGGGCGCCGCGTCACGCTCAACGCGCCGTGAAGCCGCCATCGACCGGCAGCGCCACCCCGGTGACGAAGCTCGCCTCGTCGGACGCCAGCCATAATGCCGCATCGGCAATCTCCCCCGCCTGGACCAGCCGCCCCATCGGCACATTGGCGATCAGCTTGGCCTCGTTCGCCGCCGCCTCTGCCGGATCGCCGCTGCGCCCGGTGAAGCCGGTCTTCATCGGCGTGTCGGCAAGGCCGGGACACACCACATTGACGCGGATCTTGTCGGCGGCCAGCGCCAGCGCGAGGCTCTTGGTCAGCCCGACCACGCCCCATTTCGCCGCCGAGTAGATCGGGCTCATCATCGATCCGACCAGGCCGGAGACCGATGCGGTGAAGATGATCGATCCGCCCCCGCGCTGGCGCATGTACGCCGCGACCTGCCCCGCCCCCAGCGCCGCGGCGGTGACGTTGAGGTCGATCGCCTTGCGATAGGCGTCGAGGTCGAGATCCTCGACCGACGCCGGCCCAGGCATCCCGGCATGCGCCCACAGGATATCCGCACCGCCCAACCACTCGGCGGCCGCGTGAATGCTGCCCTTGGCATCCTCGGGATCGAGCAGGTCGGCGGTGATGCCCGTCACCTTGTCCGCGCCGAACTCCGTGACCAGCGCCTCGAGCGCTTCCGGATTGACGTCGATCGCCGCCACCTTCGCGCCCTCGCGCACGAAGCGTTCGACCCCCGCGCGGCCCATGCCCGATGCGGCGGCGGTGACGATGGCGAGCTTGCCGTTCAAACGCATGTCTTCTGTCCTTACGAAGCGAAGGGATCGGCGAACGTGCCGGTCGTGGAGATGATCGTGGTCTTGGTTTCGAGGAACGGATCGAGCCCCTCGATCCCGTTTTCGCGGCCCCAGCCGCTCGCCTTCACCCCGCCATAGGGGGTGGACCAGCGGATGTAGCGATAGGTGTTGACCCACACCATGCCGGCCTCGACCCGCGCCGCGACGCGATGCGCACGCCCGGTGTCGCCCGACCACAGCCCCGCAGCGAGACCATAGGGCGTGGAGTTGGCGATGCTGACCGCCTCGTCCTCGCCGTCGAACGGGATGATCGCGGCGACCGGCCCGAAAATCTCCTCCTGCGCGATCCGCATGGTGGCGGAAACGCCCGCAAACACCGTCGGCTCGACGAAATAGCCGCCCGCAAACCCGTCCCGCTCGATCCGGTTGCCGCCCGCGACCAGTTCGGCGCCCTCGTCCTTGCCGATGCCGACATAGGACAACGTCTTGTCGAGCTGCTGCGCATGCGCCTGCGGCCCCATATGCGTTGCGGGGTCGAGCGGCATGCCCACC
>Ga0247823_10000251_pt1 | contig 45899 bp, 40 predicted proteins | sample 13C_PalmiticAcid_2_FD_192426 | JGI IMG/M metagenome (GOLD analysis project Ga0247823, IMG submission 192426) | Soil microbial communities from agricultural site in Penn Yan, New York, United States - 13C_PalmiticAcid_Day30 | ecosystem: Environmental > Terrestrial > Soil > Agricultural land... | reverse complement strand
AATCACAATGTCAAAGAGCGACAAAAACCGACGCACCGCCTAACCCCTCTTACCGGGGCGACCTGTGCGCCTTGCTTTTGCTGACCGTAGAAGCGAACCGTGTGGTGCACCGCTGCGGTGAGGTGGCTTCTATGCCCGGCCCTCCGATCGGTCAACAAGCTTTTTGCATTTTTGTTTCAAATGCGCTGAAACCCGCAGAAATCCGCCGTTTACGAGGCATCAACAGGTGACAGGCATACCCACCCAATGACCGAATCAACCGCCGAACCTTCGAATCAGGGCCGGGAATCGCTCCGGAATCAGGTCCGCAGCGCCGTGATCTGGCGCTCGGGCACCCAGATTCTCGGCCAGATCATCGCCTGGGCATCCACATTCCTCGTGATCCGGATGCTCGATCCCAGCGATTACGGCCTGTTCGCCATGACTCAGGTGATCCTGGTCCTGCTCAACATGCTCAACGGCTACGGCCTTGCGAGCGCGATCATCCAGAAGCCCGATGTCGACGACCGCGCGGTACGACAGCTGTTCGGCATGCTGCTGCTGCTCAACCTTGGCCTGGGAGCGATCCAGTTCCTGATGGCCCCGCTCGCCGCGGCCTATTACCGGCAGGAGGTCGTTGCCGATCTGCTGCGGGTGCAGGCGCTGCTCTATATCGCCACTCCGTTCATCGCGCTTCCCTATGCATTGCTCGCGCGCGCGATGGATTTCCGCAAACAGGCGCAGGTGAACCTCATCTCCGCGACCGCCGGTGCGTTCGCAGCGCTTGGCGGCGCTTATGCGGGGATGGGCGTATGGACGCTGGTGCTCGCGCCGCTCGTCCTGTTCAGCACGCGCGCGATCGGGATGACCTGGGCGGCGCGTTCGCTGATGTGGCCGAGCTTCGACTTTCGCGGCGCCGGCGGGATGGCGCGCTATGGCGGGCTGATGGCCGCCGGCCAGCTCTTCTGGTTCGTGCAGAGCCAGGCCGATGTCTTCATCGCCGGCCGCCTGTTCGACCCGCACTGGCTGGGCATCTATACCACCAGCCTCTTCCTCACCCAGATCCTGGTCCAGAAGTTCATCCCCGCGCTGAACGAGGTGGCCTTCTCCGCCTATTCCCGGATGCAGCATGATGCGGCAGGCGCGACGATCGCATTCGCCAAGTCGGTCCGCCTCATCATGGTCGCGGCGATGCCCTTCTATCTCGGGCTTGCGGCCACAGCCGAGCCGCTGGTCCATGTCGCGCTTGGGGAGAAATGGATCCAGGCCGCGCCGGTGGTCCGGATCCTGTCGCTCGCCATGCCCTTCATGACGCTTCAGATCCTGTTCGCCGCCGCGACCGATGCGCGGGGACGTCCGGGAATCGGCGCGCAGATCTCCGCGATCGGCGCATTCCTGCTCCCCGCCGCCTTCCTGATCGGGGTGCAATGGGGCGTGATCGGCCTGTCGCTGACCTGGATCGCGGTGTGGCCGGTCTTCCTTGCGATCACCGCGGCGCGCAGCCTGCCGGTGATCGGCCTGTCCTGGCGCGACTGGATCGCCTCCTTCGCGCCGCCGATGACCGCGGCGATGGCCATGGCGGCCGCAGTCGTGCTGATCGACCGCGCGCTGCCGCCGCTCAGTCCCCTGCCCCATTTGCTGCTGCTCGCCGCCGCGGGAGCAGCGATCTACGGCGCGTGGCTCTGGTTCTTCGCGCGCACGACGGTCGAGGATGCGATCGGGATGATCCGGCGCTAGCCGGTCGGCCGCACCAGCCCGCTCCTCCACCCGGCCACCCATATGATACTGCCGTTGGGTGGCCGGGTGGAGGAGCGGGCTGGTGCCGCAATCAGCGACTCACGCCGACTGGATATAGGCGCGCATCTGCGCCGCCTCGGCCTCGATCCGCTCGATCCGGTATTTCACCAGATCCCCGATCGACACGAAGCCGAGCAGCACGCCGCCCTCCACCACCGGGAGGTGGCGGATACGCCGCCGGGTCATCAGCGACAGCGCGGCGAGCACCGGTTCGTCGCGCGTCACGGTGATCACCGGCGCGGTCATCACCCCGCGCACCTCGTGGTCGAGTGCCGCAGGGCCACTCTCCTGAAGACAGTGAATCACATCGCGTTCGGAGAAGATGCCCGCGACCGCGCCATTCTCGATCACCGGCACTGCGCCGATTCGCTTGGCGGCGAGCAGCGCAACCGCATCGCGCACGGTATCCCCGCCGCTCACGGTTATGACATCCTGCCCCTTCCCGCTCAGGATTGCTGCGATCGTCATCGTCAGGCTCCTCTTTCCTGTCAGAGACGGTTGAGAATCCCATGTTTCAGGCCCAATTGGAAGGGATGAAACCCGATCTCGACAATCCCGACTACGCACGGCGGGCCTGGAGCCGTTATCGCCGAATCTTCGGGATCGTCGCGGTGGTGGCCGTGCTGTCGGCGATCGTCGCGGTCGTCGCGCTCTATGTCGCGATCGGCGAGTTCCAGCTCCACGCCTCGATCGCGATGGCGATCGGCATCGGGCTGTCGGTGCTGCTCGGCGGCGCGTTGATGGGCCTCATCTTCCTGAGTTCGGGCACCGGCCATGACGAGCGCTCCCGCGACGCGACCGACCGGGATCGTCAGAGCTAGTGCGCACCTGACCACTCAGCGGCAAGACTAGCGCTTGAGCGTGTAGCTGAGGGTGGCGGTGCCGTTGTCCGGCACTTCGACCGGCAGCACCCAGCCTCCGGGGCCGCGTTCGATTCCCGGCGGCTTCTCGGCAAGATCGTAGGGGACGATGATCTGGGCCGTCACCGGCACGCTGCGCGCATTGGTGATGTCGACACGCCATTCCTGCCGGCCCGGCGTCTCCTTCACACGCGTCAGCTTCCACTGGACGTCGGGGCTTTGGCCGAGCGTCAGCTCGACCGCCTCGCCCACGGCCAGATCGGCGACATCATCGCTGCCCGCAAGCAGGCGACGGCCGGCCACCGTCTCGAACAGCGACAGACCGCCGGCGGGCAGCGGCACGCCCAGGCCTCTTTCGCTGCTATTGGTCGAGCGCAACAGGAACGGCATCGGCTGGTGCGTATCGCGCCCCGCGGCGACATTGGCGCGATAGACACGGTCGAACTGCGCCGCCGGCTGAACGATCATCGCCACCTGCTTCTGGCTTTGCGCAGCGACGGTGACGCGCATCGGCACACGGTAGAGCTTGAGATCGCCCAGCGCTTCGGCCTGTGCCTGAGCGCCCTGGGCGACGGCCACGGTTTCGCTCACCACCTGTGGCGGTGGAGGCGGCGCGGGCGCTGGAGGTGCGGGCATGGCGTAATCCGCCGAGATGACCGAAACCGCTACGGGCGATTCCAGGCGCTCGCGCCGCATGCGCGTCCCCGTCACCACGATGTCACCGGCACCGCCCACGAAGCGGCCTTCGCGCCTTTCGCGCTCGCGCCGCTGCTTGCGGGTTTCGAAGCTGCCCGGTGCGTTGCGTCCCACCGCGTCGAACCGCGACAGGTCCGCCCCTTGTGGCATGGGGAGTCGTTCCCATTCGCGGCGCGGATGCGTGCTGGTCGTGTCGATCGGCCAGCATTGCAGGTTGAGCGCGGACGCGGGCGGCGGCGGCGGCGGATTGTTGGGGCGCTTGTTGGGCTTGCCCGCGATCACCTGCAGCCGCGCATCCCTGAAGCTCTGCTGCCCGCCATTCGCGACGGTCAGCCAGGCGAACAGGCCCATCTTCTTCCCGTCCGCAGCCATGTTGCCGACATAGTTGGCCGACCAGTCGAAACCCTGCGCCATATAGGTCAGCTGGATCGTCGCGGTGACGGCGCGGTCGCTCCGCGTCAGAATGGAGAGCGTCGGCCGCGCGGAGAGCGTGTCGGGCACTTCAGAATAGATCATCCGCTCGGGCAGCCCCGAACACCGAAGCGCCTCGAACCCCTGATCGGTCCGGATCAGCACGCCGCCATCGGGACCGGACTGGATGATCGCGCTCTGCTCGCGCATCCGTCCCGTCGCCGGATCGGTCCGGCGGATCAGCACGCGGCGCTTGAGGAAGGCATCGACCAGTCCGGCGGGCGAGATAAGCCGCGCATCCCGATTCTTCTCGCGGACGCCCGATGGCAGGCCCGTGACGATCGCGGTTTCGGGGAGCAGCCCTTCGGCGACATTCTCGAAACGAAGCTGGCTTTCGCCCTTGGGCAGGGTGATCGTCCGCGTCTCGGTGATCAGCGCATAGCCGCCTGGCCAGCCGGCCCGCATCATGCCGGCATCGCGATAGGGATCGCGATAGATGGTCACCGCGACGTCGGATACCTCGGCCGAGGTGACGGTCTGTCCCCCGGCGTGCGCCAGCGACGGCAGGCACAGCATCAGGAGTGCGAGCCAGCGCATTACGCGCTCAATACCGCGTGTCGAAGGTCGCCGTCAGGTCGGCGCTGGCGTTGGCAGCGACCGGCACTTTCCACTCTACGCGATCCGCGGAAATGCGTTCGCCGGTGATGCTCTGCTCCGTGATCTTCACATCGCCCCACAGGCCGTCCTGCGCCAGATCGACAGTGACCGGTGTGTCGCGTGCGTTGCTCACCGTGTAGCGCATCCGCGTACGCCAGCGGCGGTTGGACAGCTTGGTCCGTTCCTCCACCACCACCTTGACCTTGACGTCGAACGCCTCACCGGTGCGGATCGACATCGACGACCCCATCGGCGTATGGCCGATCCGGTTCTCGCCGATGAACTGGGGGTCGCCGCGGGCGTCGCGCATATAGACGCGGACGGTGCCCGCCGGAAGCTGGTCGCCAAGCCCGCCATTGCGCGAGGTCGAGAATTTGATCGCAGTGGCGGCGCTGCGCGGCGTGTCATTGCCGCCCATCCAGCCATTGGTGAATTCATACGCCTTGCGCGCGGGCGACGCCTTCACGTCGAGGAAGCTTACCTGCTTCTGCTGCGCGTTGGCGATGGTCGTGCGCTCGGCCAGCGGATAGAGATAATAGTCGCCCAGCCGCTCGCGCGTGCCGCTCTCGGTTCCCGCCTGCTCGATGGAAGCATCGTCCATCGCGCCCATCCGGCCGAAACGGTTCTGGCCGCCGCCGACATTGCCCGCGACCAGCAACGTGTCGGCATTGGCGAAGGTCGTGCCGGTATTGTTGTTGAGCGTGACCCAGCCCTGCACGTCGATCGTGCCAGCCTTCTCATCGAACAGCGCGACATAGTCACTGGTCCAGCCAAGCCCGGGCGTCAGATAGGACAGGCGCGTCGGCACCGGGCCATTGCGCTCCGCATCGATCGTCACCGACAGCGTCGGCCGCGCCCGCAGATTCTCCGGCACCTTGTCGAACACGACGCGCACCGGCAGCCCGTCGTCGCGCAGCACCTCGATCCGGTTGCCGATCTGAAGGACGATGCCGCCGTTCGCCGCAAGCACCTTGGCCTGCTCGCGCGTTTCGGCCCCGGTCGCAGGGTTGGTGCGGACGATAGTGATGACCTGTCCCACCGCCTTTTCCATCAGCTTGTCGGGGCTCAGCAGGTCATAGTCGAAATTCTGCTCGACGATGCCGATGCCGGGACCGGACAGAGTCACGGTTTCGGGCCTGATCTGCGCCGAGACATCGGGAAATTCCTGGCGGCTCCGCCCCTGCGGTACGCTCAGCGTACGCGCATCCTGCACCAATGCGAGATTGTTGTTGTAGATGGTGACCGAGACATCGCCCTGCGCGGAAGGCGCTGGCGCCGTCTGCGCAATCGCAATGCCGGGAAGCGCGGCTCCTGCCGCCGCAAGAGCCAAGGTAAGACGCCGCATCGCATTCCCCAAACGCTGTGTGGCCACCACCATCGTCACAGGACACATCAAGTCAATCGGCAAAGCACGGCCGCAATGAAAAAGGCCGGCCCGCTTGTGGCGGACCGGCCTCTGTTTCTTCGGATCGAGGGATCACTCCGCCGCGGCGGGTTCCTCGTCCTTCTTGACGCGGCGGCGCTTCGGCTTGGCCTCGGCCACCACCTCACCCTCAACGCCCAGCGCCGGGGGAAGGATCGCCGCGATGCCGGCAGCGTCGTCGGCATCCTGCACCTCTTCACGGCGCGGACGGCCACGGCGGCGCGGCTGCTCGGCGCGGGGCGCCTCGTCCTCGTTCGCAGGCGCGGGATGCTCGGCGGCTTCGCCTTCGGCCTGGAAGCCACCGGCCGGCCGGCGATCGCCACGGTCGTTGTTGCGCTCGTTGCGCCGGTCATCGCGATTGCCGCGGTTGTCGCGGTTGTCGCGGCCATCACGGTCGCGACCGTCACGGCGCGGTTCGCGCTGCTCTTCGCGGCGCGGCGCGCGCTCATAGCGATCCTGGCCGCGGGTATCACCCTCGTCGCCAGCATTGCCCTCGCGCTGACCTTCGGCGCCGTCCATCTCGAAATCGTCGTCATCGCCGTCGATATCGGTGTTCGGCCGGCGACCCTGCTGGGTCTGGCCGGGGTTCTGCTCCTCGAAGCGCGACCGGCTCTCCGCGAGCACGCGGAAATAGTGATCGGCGAACTGGAGGTAGTATTCGGTGTTGACGCGGTCGCCCTGCATCTGCGCGTCGCGCGCCAGATTCTTGTATTTCTCAAGAAGCTGCGCGGCGTTGCCACGGGCGCGGTTGTCGATGCGGTTGCCATTGCCCTGGTTGGGGTTGCCACCACCCTGCTGGCGCTGGCCACCACGGCCACGCCGGCGGCCGTTGTTCGCCTGACGATTGTTTATCAACGTCTGTGTGTCCTGTCCTTAACTCAATCCGCCATCGATCATCAGTGATCCCGGATGCGTGTTACCCCGCACGTCGCGCCGGAAACGGTCCGGAGCGGCGCCCCGCATGGCTGCCGGACATTCAGCAGCGCACATGCCTTGGATTGGGTCGGCGTTCCATTTCAACGATTTAGGTTGAAGGTGCCATCCCCGCGGCCATCCTTAGCCAATGGGGCATCAATCTCCAAGCACTATATTGGTATCGCGCACCGATAGTTCAACTTGCCGTAACCACACGATCGCGCCCGCCAAGGTCCTTGCAGACCGCCGGGATCAGCCCCGCCTCGCGCACCAGCGCCGTTACCGCGTCGCCCTGAGTCCAGCCGATCTCGATCACGGCGATCCCGCCAGGCGCCAGCAACCGCGGCAGTTCGGGGACGATGCGGTGATAATCGTCGAGGCCGTCGGCGCCCGCGAACAACGCTCCGGCTGGTTCATGCTCACGCACTTCCGGCCCCAGTTCCTCGCCGGTGCCGATATAGGGCGGGTTGCACAGGATCAGGTCGAACTGACCGTCGAGGCCCGTTGTCCAATCGCCCGCGCGCAGCTCGGCGCGATCCGCCATACCCAGCCGCTCCGCATTGTCCCGCGCGTAACCGAGCGCCGTTTCAGAGGCATCGACCCCCACCCCACTCGCCCGGGGCCATTCCGCCAGCGCCGCCAGCAGCAGCGTCCCCGGCCCGGTGCCGAGATCGAGCACGCGCTTCGGCCCAGCCGCTCCGGCAAAATGCGCCACTGCCACTTCGATCAGCGTTTCGCTGTCAGCGCGCGGCACCAGTACGCCGGGGCCGACATTCAGCTCGATCGTCCAGAAACCACGACTGCCGGTGATGTACGCCACCGGCTCGTGGCGCACCCGCCGTTCGACCAGCGCCGCGAATCCGTCCGGCGACGGGTCGCCCAGCCGCGAGAGCAGCATCGCCTGGCGCGACACGCCCAGCGCATGCGCCATCAACAATTCGGCATCGAGCCGAGGCGTCTGTGAAGCGATCCGCGAAGCCGCCTCGGCGATCGCGGCGCGGACGCTCACGAGTCCAGGGCCGCCAGCCGCTCCGCCTCGTCCTCGGCGACCAGTGCGCCGATCATCTCATCCATCTCACCCTCTAGGATCTCGGGCAGGCGATGGAGCGTCAGGTTGATGCGGTGATCGGTCACCCGCCCCTGCGGGAAATTATAGGTGCGGATGCGCTCCGAGCGGTCGCCGGACCCCACCATCGACTTGCGCGCACCCGAACGCTCGCTCGCCAGCCGCTCGCGCTCCAGCTCGTAGAGCCGCGTGCGCAGCACCTGCATCGCCTTGTCGCGGTTCTTGTGCTGGCTGCGCTGGTCCTGCTGGATCACGACAAGCCCGGTCGGAATGTGCGTCAGCCGGATCGCCGAATCGGTCGTGTTAACGTGCTGCCCGCCCGCGCCCGAGGAGCGGTAGATGTCGACGCGCAGATCCTCGTTACGGATCTCGACATCGACCTCTTCCGCCTCGGGCAACACCGCCACCGTCGCTGCCGAAGTGTGGATGCGCCCGCCGCTCTCGGTCACCGGCACGCGCTGGACGCGATGCACGCCGCTCTCGAACTTCAATTTGGCGAACACGCCCTTGCCCGCGACATTTGCGACGACTTCCTTGAAGCCCCCCGCTTCGGACGTAGAGGCGGAGATCATCTCGACCTTCCAGCCCTGCCGCTCGGCATAGCGGGTGTACATGCGGAGCAGGTCGCCCGCGAACAGAGACGCCTCGTCCCCGCCGGTGCCCGCGCGGATTTCGAGCATCGCCGCACGCTCGTCCGCCACGTCGCGCGGGAGCAGCGCCAGCGCCAGCGCATGCTCGGCCTTCGCCAGCGCGCCCTCATTCTCGCGCAGTTCCTCGCTCGCCATCGCGCGCAGCTCGGGATCGCCATCGCGGCTCATTTCGGCGAGGCTCACCGCCTCGTCGCGCAGCCGCCGCACCGCGCCCGCCGCCGCCGCGACCGGCTCCAGCTCGGCATATTCCTTGGAGACCGCGACGAACCGGTCCGACGGCAGATCGCCGGTCGCCATCATCGCCTGCAGCTCGTCGCGCCGCGCCTCGATCGCGGCGATCTTGTCGGGCGAGATCGTGGTCATTCGGGGTCGGCCTCGTTGAACCGCCCCTTCACCAGCTCAAAATCCACGAGATGTGCTTGTCCCGGCCCATGAAGCGCATGCGTCGTCAGCTCGATCAGCTCGGCAACCTTGTCCAACGGCCAGTATTGCTGTGTACCGTCATCAAGGATTTTGACTGCGATACGCTTGTTCGCGAGTTCATCCTCACCGACAATGAACGCGATACGCGCGCCGAGGGAGTCTGCACGTTGCAGACGCTTCTTCATATTTCCGCGAAAGCCCATTTCGGCGGAAATTCCCTGCCTGCGTAGTGCGGTCAGTATCTGTAGTGCTGCGTTAGTTGTATCGCCGACTGGAATGACAACTGCTTCGACGCGATCAGCCGCAGGCTCCTCCAGCAGCATCCCCAGCCGCTCGATCCCCGCTGCCCAGCCCACGCCCGGCGTCTCCGGCCCGCCCAGATTCCCGATCAGCCCGTCATAGCGGCCGCCGGCCAGCACCGTGCCCTGCGCGCCAAGCCGGTCAGTGACAAACTCGAACGCGGTATGGCGATAGTAATCCAGCCCGCGCACCAGCCGCGCGTTGCGGGTCCATGCGACCCCTGCCGCGTCCAGTCCGCCAGTCACCGCGTCGAAGAAATCCTTCGCTTCCGTCGTCAGGAACGCGTCGATGTCCGGCGCTGAATCCGCCGCCGGGCGATCGCGCGGGTCCTTGGAATCGAGGATGCGCAGCGGGTTCTTTTCGAGCCGGGTCAGGCTGTCTTCGGACAGGTCGGCGCGATGACTCTGGAAATGCTCGATCAGCGCCGCGCGCCACGCGTCGCGCGTCTCGGCGTCGCCCAGCGTGTTGAGCTGAAGCGTCACCCCGTCGGCAATGCCCAGCTCGTGCAGCAGCTGGTCGGCCAAGGTCAGCAGCTCGACATCCGCCGAGGGTTCCGCCGCGCCGATGATCTCGGCATCGATCTGGTGGAACTGGCGATAGCGCCCCTTTTGCGGGCGTTCGTAGCGGAACACCGGGCCGTGCGTCGTCAGCTTCAACGGCGCGAACTGCTGCCAGCCCTCGGTGATGTACGCGCGGCAGATGCCCGCGGTGAATTCCGGCCGCAGCGTCAGCAGGTCGTCGCCGCGGTCGGGGAAGGTGTACATTTCCTTCGACACGACGTCCGACGTCTCGCCCATCGATCGCGCGAACACGTTGGTCGCCTCGAACACCGGCACCTGCACCTGCTGAAAGCAGTAGAGCCGCCGTACATGCTCGAACGCCTCGACGACGCGTGCGAAACGGCGCTGCTCGTCGCCGAAGATATCCTGCGTGCCGCGCACGCGCTTGGGGGTCTCGATCCGTGCCATTTGGGGCGGCTATCTATTGGCAGCGGGGGCGGAACGCCAGAGGCGGTTTCGCCGCCCCCTCCATTCCACTATAGGCGCGCGGATGAAGTCCACCCCCAAGACCTTCCACGTCAAGTCGTTCGGCTGCCAGATGAACGTCTATGACGGCGATCGCATGGCCGAGCTGATGGCCGCGCAGGGCATGGTCGCGACCGACGATGCCAATGCCGCCGACCTCGTCGTGCTCAACACCTGCCACATCCGCGAAAAGGCGACCGAGAAGGTGTTCTCGGACATCGGCCGCCTGCGCAAGCACGGACAGGACCCGATGATCGCCGTCGCCGGCTGCGTCGCGCAGGCCGAGGGTGAGGAAATCGTCCGCCGCGCCAAGGTGGACGTGGTGGTCGGCCCGCAGGCCTATCACAACCTTCCGGAACTGGTGGCCCGGGCTGCATCCGGCGCCAGCGCGGTCGATACCGACATGCCGGTCGCCAGCAAGTTCGGTGCCCTCCCCGCCCGCCGCCGCGTGCCGCCCTCAGCCTTCCTCACGGTGCAGGAAGGGTGCGACAAATTCTGTACCTATTGCGTCGTCCCCTATACCCGCGGGGCCGAGGTCAGCCGCCCGTTCGACGCAATCGTCGACGAGGCGAAGTCGCTGGTCGATGCCGGCGCGCGCGAGATCACCCTGCTCGGCCAGAACGTCAATGCGTGGGACGACGCGGAAGGCACCGGCCTGCACGGCCTGATCCGCGCGCTCGACAAGATCGCTGGGCTGCACCGCATCCGCTACACCACCAGCCACCCCAACGACATGAAGGACGGCCTGATCCGCGCGCATGCCGAGGTGGAGAAGCTGATGCCCTTCCTCCATCTTCCGGTGCAGGCGGGCAATGACCGTATTCTCAAGGCGATGAACCGCTCGCACAGCCGCGACTCCTATTTGCGCATCCTCGATCGCGTGCGTGCGGCGCGGCCCGATATCGCGCTATCGGGTGACTTCATCGTCGGCTTCCCCGGCGAGACCGAGGAAGAGTTCCGCGACACGCTGAGCCTGGTCGACGCGGTCGGCTATGCCCAGTGTTTCAGCTTCAAATACTCGCCGCGCCCCGGCACGCCCGCGGCGGAGATGGACGGCGCGGTTCCCGCCGAGGTCATGGACGACCGCCTCCAGCGCCTCCAGGCTGCGCTCAACCGCGATCAGGCCGCATTCAACGCCGCGACGATGGGCAAGAGCTGCGCCGTGCTGATCGAGCGCAAGGGCAAGTTCCCCGGCCAGATGCTCGGCAAGTCGCCCTGGCTGCAATCGGTCCACCTCACCACCGACGCCCGGATCGGCGATCTGGTCGAGGTCGAGATCGTCCGCGCCGATCCCAACTCGCTGGCCGGCGTCGCGAAGGTGGAGGCGGCAGCCTAGGCAGCGGCGGGTTGGACAGTCTTGCCCATATCCGCGTCCATTCGACACCCGTCATAGTCGCCAAGCACCGGCTCCGCGCCCTTCTGGTTGTTCTCCAGCCACGCCACCTTGGCGCGGGTATAGTCGATCATCGCGCCAAGCTGCGCCGCCTTCTCCTCGAGCCGGCCAAGCTGCATCCGCATCACTTCGAGACTGCGCGCGGTGGTCATGCCGCCGGCATTATACTCCGCGGCCAGCGTCGCGATCTCGCGCAGGGTGAAGCCCAGCCCCTGTGCCATCCGGATGGCGCGCGCCAATTCCAGATGGTCGGCGGTGAACAGCTGATAGGGGTTCGATCCGCCCTTGAGGCCGGTCTGGGGCACGAGCAGCCCCTTGCGGATATAGAAGCGCACCGTATCGACGCTCAGCCCCGCGCGCTTCGCGAATTCGGAAATCAGCATCGCACACCCTTGACCATGGACTATAGTCCACACTTATATGGTCAGGCTCCAGAGTTCAATCGGAGCCCAAGATGCCCAAAATTGCCCCCGGAATTGCTCTTGTCACCGGCGCTTCCGCCGGGATCGGCGAAGCCACCGTCAAGCGCCTGATCCGCGATGGCTGGAAGGTCTATGCCGCCGCCCGCCGCCTCGACCGGATGGAACCGCTCCGCGCGCTCGGCGCCGAGCTGATCCATCTCGACCTGACCGATGACGCTTCGATCGCCGCCGCGGTCGAGGCGATCCGTGCCGCCGCCGGCCGGCTCGACCTGCTCGTCAACAATGCCGGCTATGGCAGCTATGGCGCGCTCGAGGACGTGCCGATGGAGGAGGCGCGGCGGCAGGTCGAGGTCAATTTGTTCGGCCTTGCGCGGCTCTGTCAGCTCACCACGCCGCTGATGCGCGCACAGAAATCGGGGACGATCATCAACATCACCTCGGTCGGCGGCAAGTTCGGCGAGCCGTTCGGCAGCTGGTACCACGCCACCAAATTCGCCGTCGAAGGCCTGAGCGACTGCCTGCGCATGGAACTTCGCCCCTTCGGCATCCGTGTCGTGGTGGTCGAACCCGGCGGGATCCGTACCGAATGGGCGGGTATCGCCGGAAAGAGCCTGGTCGATCATTCCGGCAAGAGCGCATATGCGCCCTATGCGCTCAAGCATGCAGCCCTGCTCAACGGCGCCAACGATATGAGCTTTATCTCCCCGCCCGAAGTCGTCGCCAACGCCATCGCCCGGGCCGCATCGGCGCGACGTCCGCGCATCCGCTACGAAAGCGGCGGCGGCGCGAAGTTCCTCCTCTTCCTCGTGCGCTGGCTGCCCGACCGCTGGGTCGATGGGCTGATGTGGCGGATGAGCCAGTCAGCGCGAGCCGCCTAGTCGGCGATCACCAGGTGATCGAGCACACGCGGCAGCAGCTGCTCGGTCGCCGCCTTCAGTTCCTCCGGCCCCGTTCCGAAGGCGCCGCTCAGCGCCAGCTCGACGAAGCCGTGGACGATCGACCAGCCGGCGATCGAGGGTGCCATGGCCGTCAGGTCCGGCCCCTCCCCGGCGCCTTCACCGCGCGCGATGCGGTCGAGGATGTCGAACGCGCGGTCGCCAGCCTCGCAGAACGCCGCATCCTCGCGGTCGAGCATAGACTTGCGCCACATCAATTCGAACCGCGCGCGGTTGGCGAGGGCGAAACCGACATAGGCCATACCGATGCCGCGCAGCCGCTCCATCCGGCTCGTGCCGACGTCGCCCGCCTCCAGCGCATCGCCGAAATCGCGGAAGGCGCGCGTCGCCACCGCGGTGAGCAATCCGCGCGCATCGCCGAAATGATGCCCCGGCGCCGCCGGTGACACCCCCGCGCGCCGCGCCGCCTCACGCAGCGAAAAACCCTCCACCCCACGTTCCTCGAGAATCGATTCGGCGGCGTCGATCAGCGCCTCACGCAATGCGCCGTGATGGTACGCGCGCGCGCCCTCGCCAGCGGCCATCTTGACACTGTTCAAATCCTTCTTCATATCCAATCTATACGGTGTTCAGATAGGAGGTGCAACATGCTCGATCCATCCACGATCTTCGGTCTCGGCGGCAATCTCGCCATGCTTGGCTGGCTGGCCCTGCTGATCGCCCTATTCTTCAAGCCTGCGCGGCAATACGCTTTTCCCGCCGCGCAATTCGTCATCCCCGCGATCCTGGCCGTGGGTTACGTCCTGTTGATCTGGCAGGGCCGCGCCGGGTTCGAACAGGGCGGTTTCGGGTCGATCGAGGCTGTCCGCACCCTCTTCGCGAACGACGCCGCGCTCACCGCGGGCTGGCTCCACTATCTGGCGTTCGACCTGTTCATCGGCGCGTGGATCTCACGCGATGCAGCCGCCCGCGGCATCTCGCCGCTGATCGTGCTCCCGTGCCTGCCGCTCACCTTCCTGCTCGGCCCGGCCGGGCTGCTCCTCTACCTCGCCGCGCGCACCGCGCTGCCCGCCAGGGAGTCTGCGCAATGACCGCGATCGCACTCACCCCGCCCAGTCCGGCGCAACTGCTCGCCGAGTTCAACCAGCGTCACCCGCTGCTCACCCGCTATGGCCTGGCGATGCTGGCGCTCGGCGGCATCGCGATGCTGCTCCAGATCGTCGATCCGCGTACGCTGGCGAGCGGGGTCAATATCTGGGTCAAGCCCGCCAAATTCTTCGTCTCGGTCGGCGTCTTCGCGCTCACCGCAGCGTGGTTCATAGGCTATGTCCGCCCCGAGCGGCGGGGCAGCTGGCTGATACGGATCACCGCCTGGACGCTGATCGTCAGCGGCAGCTTCGAGCTGCTCTACATCAGTTCCCAGGCCGCGCAGGCGCAGGAATCGCACTTCAACCTCAGTACGGGCTTTCACATCGCCATGTATGCGCTGATGGGAATCTTCGCGGTGATCCTGACCGCGACTACCCTGCCGTTGGCGTGGGAGATCGCACGGCGCCCTGCCCCCGGCCTCCAGCGCAGCTTCGTCGCGGCGGTGGTCATCGGCCTTCTCCTCACCTTCGCGCTGGGCGGATGGATGGGCAGCTATATGAGCTCGCAGCCGGGGCACGCGGTCGGTCAGGTGGGCGGCGGCGTGCCGGTGTTCGGCTGGAACCGGCTCGGCGGCGACCTGCGCATCGCCCATTTCTTCGGTATCCATGCCGAACAGGCGATCCCGCTGCTCGGCGCGGCGGTCGCGAACATCCCCGCACGGCTGCGCTGGGCGGCCGTGCTCGGCGGCAGCGCGATCTATGCCGCGCTCACCATCGGCGTTTTCCTTCAGGCGATTGCCGGGCGGGCGCTGGTCCCGGCCTGATCCCGACTGTTGCGCGCATGCGTCACCCGCGGGCCAAAGCGTCCGCGGGTGATTTTGCCCTGTCCTACAGCGCCGCGCTCTGCCATCCTGCGGCGCACGACATGCGTAACGGAACCTCCGCGCTGTATCCCGGTTTGGCTCCCGACAGCCGCGTGCCAGCTTCGCGCGAAAACCCCGCGAATATGTCAACTTCGTCAACCGGCCGTCATGCTCCCGCGCGATGGGGGCGTGACATTTGTGACTTTCCAACGCCTGAAGGAACCGCATGAGCCGCAAACCGATCCCCGCCCAGCATGGCGAACGCTCGCGCGTCGAGGTGACGTTCGACCGGCCGCAGCTGCTCCCGCAGCTGTTCGGCGAGTATGACAGCAACATCCTCGCGCTCGAGGAGCGGCTGGGCGTCTACATCCACGCCCGCGGCCAGCGCGTGGTGATCGAAGGCAGCGCCGAAGCCGTCGCGCACGCCCGCGAGGTGCTGACCGAACTCCACAGCCGCGTGATCCGCGGCGAGGATATCGACACCGGCCTGATCGACGCGGTGATCGCGATGTCGAGCGAGCCGGTCTTCACCGGCATCATCCGCGCCGAGAATGACGAGGGCGCCGCGCCGCCCATCATGATCCGCACGCGCAACAAGACGATCGTCCCGCGCTCGCTGACCCAGACCGCATACATGCGCGCTTTGGTGTCGAACGACATCATCTTCGCGCTCGGGCCGGCAGGCACCGGCAAGACCTATCTGGCGGTCGCGCAGGCGGTGGCGCAGCTCATCACCGGATCGGTCAAGCGCCTGATCCTGTCCCGTCCCGCGGTCGAGGCGGGCGAGCGATTGGGCTTCCTGCCCGGCGACATGAAGGACAAGGTCGATCCGTACCTGCGCCCGCTCTACGACGCGCTCTACGACTGCCTGCCCGCCGAGCAGGTCGAGCGGCGCATCGCATCGGGCGAGATCGAGATCGCGCCGATCGCCTTCATGCGCGGCCGCACACTGGCCGACGCCTTCGTGATCCTCGACGAGGCGCAGAACACCACGCCGATGCAGATGAAGATGTTCCTCACCCGCTTCGGCCAGAACAGCCGGATGGTGGTTTGCGGCGATCCCAAGCAGACCGACCTTCCCGGCGGCCCCTCCGCCAGCGGCCTCAACGACGCGGTCAACAAGCTCGAGGGCATCGAGGGGCTGGCGATGATCCGCTTCGGCATCGGCGACGTGGTGCGCCACCCGATCGTCGGCCGCATCGTGGATGCCTATGAGGGCGAAGGCCGCACGGATGCTTGAAGAGTTGGACGTCGTGATTCTCGGCCGGCAATTCGAGACTTTACCCGCTGGAACAAAGGGCGTTGTGGTGCTGCTTCACGACGATGCCTGCGAGGTCGAGTTTGAAGGCGACGTACAATTGACGCGTGCTGTTCCTGTTGATGCTCTGCGAAAGGTCGGCGCCGATGCTTGACGTCGCCGTCCAGCGCGAGAGCGGCTGGCCTGAGCTCGACTGGGACATGATCGGCGCGAACGCGGCCGCTGCCGCGGTCGCGCAGACGCCGTTCGGCGAGCTCGCCAAGGCGGACGCCGTGATCGAGATCGCCGTGCGCCTGACCGACAATGCCGAAGTGCATCAGCTCAACGCCCAGTATCGCGGCAAGGACAAGCCGACCAACGTCCTGTCCTTCCCGATGATCGAGCCGGACCTGATCGAGGCGCTGACCCAGAACAGCGACGATGGCGAGGTGATTCTGGGCGATATTGTCCTGGCCCATGGCGTCTGCGCGGCGGAAGCGGAGGAAAAGGGCTTCACGGTCCAGCAACATGCCACGCACCTCATTGTCCATGGGGTGCTGCATTTGCTAGGCTATGACCATCAGGGGGATTCCGAAGCCGAAGCGATGGAATCGATGGAGCGCGCCGCGCTCGAAACTTTGGGGATCCCCGACCCTTATCTTGTACGCGAGGATTGACCCCGAAGATGGCGGACGGACCCAGTAGCAGCGGGAACGGAGACAGTAGCAGCGAGGGCGGAATATGGCGCGGCCTGCGCACCCTGCTGTTCGGCGAAGAGAATAACGAGACGCTGCGCGAACGCATCGAGGATGCGATCGACGAGGTCGAGGAAGACGGTGAGGGCAAGCCCGCCAGAAAGGGCGACCTGTCCCCGCTCGAGCGCAAGATGCTGCGCAACCTGCTCCATTTCGGCGAGCGTGACGCGGGCGATGTGGGCGTGCCGCGGGCGGACATCATCGCGGTCGAGGAGAAGACGAGCTTCGCCGAGCTGGTCCAGCTCTTCGCCGAGGCAGGGCATAGCCGACTGCCTGTCTATCGCGAGAAGCTCGACCGGGTGATCGGCATGATCCACATCAAGGACGTATTCGGCGTCGTCGCCGCGGGCGCCGGTCCGCCGGCCAAGATCAGCAGCCTGATGCGCCAGCCGCTCTATGTGCCGCAATCGATGGGGACACTCGACCTGCTCGCCCAGATGCAGGCCAGCCGCACGCACCTTGCCATCGTGCTCGACGAATATTCGGGGACCGAGGGCCTGATCACGATCGAGGATCTGGTCGAGGAGATCGTCGGCGAGATTGACGACGAGCATGACGACGCGCCCGAGGCGCTGTTCGTCCCGCTCGATGATGGCGGCTGGGACGCCGATGCCCGCGCCGAGCTTGAGGATGTCGCCGCGGCGATCGATCCGCGGCTGGGCGAGGTCGAGGAAGATATTGAGACTCTGGGCGGCCTTGCCTTCGTGCTGGCCGGGCATGTGCCCCAGGCCGGCGAGTGCCTGCCCCATCCCAGCGGCTGGACGCTGGAAGTGCTGGAAGCCGATGCGACCCGCGTCCGCCGCGTCCGCCTCCATCCGCCCGCGAAACGCGAGGAGCCTGAAGAATGACCCGGCTGCGCAAATTCCTGCTGTTCATCGGCATCGTGGCCGTCGGCTGCGGCGGCCTCTATTGGTGGTTCAGCCGCCCCGATGTGGCGCGGTTCGACGCCAATGCCGTGACCGGGCAGCGCCCCAAGCTCAGCGATCCGCGCAACCAGACCATCCCGACGGTCCAGATCGCCGATGCGGTCGGCTGGCCGCAGGGCGCCAAGCCCAGCGCCGCGGCCGGGCTCACCGTCAACCCCTTCGCCACCGGCCTCGACCATCCGCGCTGGCTCTACCGCCTGCCCAATGGCGACGTGCTGGTCGCCGAAAGCAACTCGCCGCCGCGGCCCAATAACGGCGTCACCAACAAGGTGATGCGCTGGCTGATGGGCCGGGCTGGCGCGGGCGTGCCGTCGGCCAATCGCATCACCCTGCTGCGCGACGCCGATGGCGACGGCGTCGCCGAAGTACGCTCGACCCTGCTCAGCGCGGGCAACGGCCTCGAATCGCCCTTCGGCATGGCGCTGGTCGGTGAGACGCTCTACGTCGGCAACCACAACGCGCTGATCCGCTTCCCCTTCAAGGTCGGCGAAACCAAGATCACGTCGAAGGGCGAGAAGGTCGTCGACCTGCCCGGCGGCGGCCACTGGACCCGCAGCGTCGTCGCCAGCGAAGACGGCAACACCATCTATGTCGGCGTCGGATCGAAAACCAACATTGCCGACGAGGGGATCGAGACCGAGAAGAATCGCGCGGCGATCCTCGCGGTCGATCCCCGGACGAAGCGCGCGACCATCTTCGCCTCGGGCCTGCGCAATCCGGTCGGGATGGCGTTCAACCCCGATACCAAGCGGCTTTGGACCGTGGTCAACGAGCGCGACATGATGGGCTCGGACATGCCGCCCGACTATCTGACCCAGGTCGATTTCGGCAGCTTCTACGGCTGGCCCTGGAATTACTGGGGCGGGTATGAGGACAAGCGCGTAAGCCCCGGCCGGCCGGACCTGCGCGAATATACCGCGCGGCCGGATTTCGCGCTCGGCGCCCACACCGCGCCGCTCGGCCTGACCTTCGCGCAGGACCTGCAGCTTGGCCCGAACTATTTGAGCGGCGCGTTCATCGGCCTGCACGGGTCGTGGAACCGGGTTCCGGCGAGCGGCTACAAGGTCGTCTACGTACCCTTCGGCGCACGCGGCCTGCCCGCGCCGGGCGCCAAGCCGGTCGATATCCTCACCGGCTTCGTCAACACCGATGGCAAGGCAATGGGCCGCCCCGTCGGCGTGACCGCGGACAGGACCGGCGCGCTGCTGGTCGCGGACGATGTCGGCAACGTGATCTGGCGGGTCAGCGCGCCGGGCGCCGCACCACGGCCCGCGCCTAGCGCTCCACCTGCGGCAGCGCGATAAGCTCCGCGCGGCTGGTCGCGGCGCGGAGGTTCCAGTCGTCCCCGTCGGCGATCGCGGTCAGCCGGGTGAGCGGCAGGCGAACGAAGCGGTCGGGATCAGTGTCGGCGATCTCGACGATCACCGCGTCGATATTGCCCGAGGCATCGGTCTCGACCCGGTGGATGTCGCCCAGATCGTTGCCGCCGGTATCGACCAGATCGGCGTCCTCGATCTGCCTGGTCGTCAGCCCGAACGCGGTGCCCGGCCCGCTGGCCGAGGGCAGGCTGGACGCCGTCACTGTCGGGGCGGGCGCGGCGATCGCGCCGTTCGCGGTCACCTCGGTCCCGGCGGGCGCCTTGGGCGGGTCGTCCGAACAGGCCGCGATGAGCACCAGCGGCATTGCGGTCAGCAATCGGATCATCGGACGTCTCCTCGTCACCGTCACTCGAGCAGCTTGGGCGCTTCCTTCTGCAGCTTCTCGCGGATCTTGCCGGCGAACAGCGCCAGCATCGGCGGCAGATCGACCTCGGCATGGACGCGATCCTCGAACACGTCGAGCCGGCTCGCCACCGTCTGTCCCATCGCGCTGACGGTGAAGTGGAGCGTATCGCCTTCCCACCGTTCCTGCACCGTGCCGCCGCCGGGGAACATGTTGCCGATCTTGCCCACCCCGCCCGCCAGCCGGGCACGCGCGCCCTCCCGACCCAGCTTGTGCGGGATATCGACGGTAACGGGTTCGGCCATGATCGCTCCTGAACTGTAATGGCGCACTAATACGCCGCGTGCTTGTATCTGTCACGGTCTGGCCCGATAGCGTGGCGCGATGTCCTTGCCCCGTCCTCGCGTGATCGCACTCCTCGCCGGCGCCGCTTCAGCCACCGCCTTTGCCCCGCTCGACTGGTGGGTCGCGGGCCTGATCTGCTTCGCGATCCTCTTGCGGCTCACCCATGAGGCACCGACGCTGCGGCAGGCATTGCTGCGTGGCTGGCTGTTCGGCCTTGGTCATTTCACGGTGGGCAACAACTGGATCCAGCACGCCTTCACCTATCAGGACAAGATGCCGCCGGTGCTCGGCTATTTCGCGGTGGTGCTGCTCGCGCTCTACCTCGCCGTCTATCCGGCGGTCGCGATGGGACTGGTGTGGCGGTTCGGGAGGGTCCGTGCTTTGCGCAGGCCCGGTCTGCCCTTCGTGCTGGTCGCGGGCGCGGCATGGATCGTCACCGAGTATCTGCGCGGCGTGATGTTCACGGGCTATCCGTGGAACCCGCTCGGCGTGATCTGGCTGCCGCTACCGGGCGTGGCGCAGCTTGCCGGCTGGACCGGCACCTACGCCCTCTCGGGCCTCACCGTCGTGGCAGCGGGCACGCTCTACCTTGCAACGTTACGCAGCTACCGGCCGCTGATCGGCGCACTCATTGCCGTGGGCGCGACCGCGCTGCTGCTCAACCCCGCAGTCACCCCGCCACACCCCGGCACGCCACTGGTTCGCGTCCTTCAGCCCAATATCGGGCAGGAGACCACGCTCGACGGCACCCGCGCCGAGCGGTCGATGCTCGCGCTGACGACGCTGTCCAACGATCGCGCCACCATGTTCCCCGGCGGCCCCGTCCCCCGATTGATCGTCTGGCCCGAAGGCGCAGTCGACTACTGGATCGAGGACGGCTACCCGCCCGAATGGTACAGCCGCAACGACCCGTTCGCGGTACGCGAGCGGATCGCGCAGACGCTTGGCCCCAAGGATATCGCGCTGGTTGGCGGTACCGGGCTGCTGTTCGGCGGCGACAAGCAGCTCGATGCTGCGACCAACTCGGTCTTCACGATCGATGCCGCCGGCAAGATCCATGGCCGCTACGACAAGGCGCATCTGGTGCCCTATGGCGAGTATCTGCCGATGCGTTCGATCCTCCAGCCGCTCGGCCTGTCGCGCCTGGTGATGGGCGACGTCGACTATGCGCCGGGACCCGGGCCGGCGACGATGGACGTGCCGGGCTTCGGCAAGATCGGCATGCAGATCTGCTACGAGATCATCTTCTCCGGCCAGACGGTCGATGCCGCCAACCGCCCGGCGATCCTGTTCAACCCGTCCAACGACGCCTGGTTCGGCGGCTGGGGGCCGCCGCAGCATCTGGCGCAGGCGCGGATGCGCGCGATCGAGGAAGGGCTGCCGATCCTGCGTTCCACCCCGACCGGCATCTCGGCGATCATCGACGCGCATGGTCGCATCGTCGCGGCGGCGGGGATGGGCGAGGCACGGGCGATCGAGGCGCCGATGCCCGCGGCGCTGCCCCCCACTTTGTTCGCCCGGCTCGGCAACTGGGCAGCCTGGCTCGTCGCGGGTCTGCTGCTCCTCTGCGCGATTGCCATCCGGCGCTTCGCCCGCTAGTGGGCCGCATATAACAAAAGCTTTATATCATCTGTCTTCCAAATCGGGCATGGCAACGGCCTGAGCATCACGAGGAAAATCATGCGTTCCAGCTATCTCTTCACGTCCGAATCGGTTTCCGAAGGTCATCCCGACAAGGTCGCCGACCAGATTTCCGATGCGATCGTCGATCTGTTCCTGTCCAAGGACCCCGAAGCGCGCATCGCCTGCGAGACGCTGACCACCACCCAGCTGGTCGTGCTGGCGGGTGAAATCCGCGGCAAGGGCATCATGGACGAAGCCGGCAACTGGGCGCCGGGCGTGCCGGAAGAGGTCGAGAAGGCCGTCCGCGATACCGTGAAGAAGATCGGCTACGAGCAGTCGGGCTTCCACTGGGAGACGCTGCGCTTCGAGAACAACCTGCACCCGCAGTCGGCGCATATCGCGCAGGGCGTGGACGCATCGGGCAACAAGGACGAAGGCGCGGGCGACCAGGGCATCATGTTCGGCTATGCCGCGAACGATACCCCGGACCTGATGCCGGCGACGCTCGACTACAGCCACAAGATCCTCGAGAAGATGGCGGCGGACCGCCATGCCGGCATCGCCCCGTTCCTCGAGCCGGACGCCAAGAGCCAGGTCACGCTGCGCTACGAGGGTGCCAAGCCCGTCGCCGCGACCGCGATCGTCGTCTCGACCCAGCACGCCCCGGGCTATGACCACGGCGAGAAGGAAGCCGAGCTGCACGCCTATGTGAAGTCGGTGGTCGCAAGCGTGATCCCGAACGAGCTGCTCAGCGACGCGACCGAATACCACATCAACCCGACCGGCAGCTTCGAGATTGGCGGCCCCGACGGCGACGCGGGCCTGACCGGCCGCAAGATCATCGTCGACACCTATGGCGGCGCTTCGCCCCATGGCGGCGGCGCGTTCAGCGGCAAGGACCCGACCAAGGTCGACCGTTCGGCGGCGTACATCACCCGCTACCTCGCCAAGAACATCGTCGCGGCCGGCCTTGCCCAGCGCTGCACGATCCAGCTCGCCTACGCCATCGGCGTGTCGAAGCCGCTGTCGCTCTATGTCGACACGCACGGCACCGGCACCGTCGGCGACGACAAGATCGAGGAAGCGATCCAGGGCATCGAGAAGCTGGGCGGTCTGACCCCGCGCGGCATCCGCACCCATCTCGGCCTCAACAAGCCGATCTACGCGCCCACCGCGGCGTACGGCCATTTCGGCCGCAAGGCCGAAGGCGACTTCTTCCCCTGGGAGAAGACCGACCTGGTCGAGGATCTGAAGGCCGCGCTGGCCTGATCCTCCGGTAACGGACAAGAAAGGCGGCGGTCCCCCGGGATCGCCGCCTTTTTTATGGGCTCAGCGCACGCCCTCGATCCCCGATCCGGCATCCACCGTCGCGCGATAGTCCGGCTTCACCCGGGCATGCGATGCCTGCTCATAGGCATATCCAAGCTCCAGCAGCCGCGCGTCGCTCCATTTCGGGCCGATGAAGGAGAGGCCGACCGGCAGGCCGCCGACCAGCCCCATCGGCACCGTCAGATGCGGATAACCCGACACGGCGGGGAGCTGGCTGGCGCTTGGCCCGCTCGACTGATCGCCATGCACCGGGTCGGAGAGCCAGGCGGGGCCGGTGCTCGGCGCGACGATCGCGGCGAGCCGGGCGTCCGCCAGCGCGGCATCGATCGCCCCGGCGGCGCGGCGGCGACTGTCGTCGCGCGTCTGCGCATAGTCCGGCTCGTCCATGCCTGCCGTCTTCTCGGTCGTCTCGAAGATGTCCTGTCCGAAATAGGCAAGCTCGGCCTTCGACGCCTTGTTGAAGGCAATGACATCGGCAAGGCTTCGCACCTTCACCGTCGCGGGCGTGGTCGCGAGATAGGCAGCGAGCCGGCTCTTAAGCTCCATCTGGAACAGCCGGAATTCCGACCGGCTCAACCCTTCCGGCGCAACGAGCTTGATCTCGATCAGCTCGGCACCGGCAGCACGCAGCACGCCGAGCTGGGCATCATATTGCGCAGCGAGGCTCGCGCGCATCTGGGGCCGCACCACGCCGAGCCGGACGCCCTTGAGGCTCGCCTTGTCCCAGTCGGGGATCAGCGCGGCGCGGCGCGCATCCGCCTCAGCGGTCGCGGCGTCCGCCGGGTCGCTGCCGATCATCGCCGCGAACAGCGCCGCCGCATCCCTGACGCTGCGCGCCATCGGCCCGGCGGTATCCTGGCTGATGCTGATCGGCACGACATGGGTGCGGCTGATCGCGCCCACCGTCGGCTTGAGACCCACCAGGCCATTCATCGACGAAGGACAGGTGATCGACCCATCCGTCTCGGTTCCCACGCCCACCGCGGCAAGGCTGGCGGCGATTGCCGCGCCCGTGCCGCTCGACGAACCGCAGGCGCTGCGGTCGAGCGCATAGGGGTTGCGGACAAGGCCGCCCACGGCACTCCACCCGCTCATCGAATCGCTGTCGCGGATATTCGCCCATCCGGAGAGATTGGTCTTGCCGAGGATGATCGCTCCCGCGGCGCGCAGCCGCGCGACAAGCGGCGCGTCGCGTTTGGTGAAATTGTCCTTGAGCGCGAGGCTGCCAGCCGTGGTCGCGTTCTCGGCCGTATCGATATTGTCCTTCACCAGCACCGGTATCCCGAACAGGGGGCCACGCGCTATCTTCAGCCGCAATTCGCGATCGGCCTTGCGCGCCTGCTCCAGCGCGTGCGGATTGATCGCGATCACGCTGCGCAGCTTTGGCCCGGCGCGGTCGAGCGTGCTGATGCGGTCGAGATAGGCCCGGGTCAGCTGCTCGCTGGTCAGTTCGCCACGCGCGAGCATCGCCCGCAGTTCATCGACGCTCCGTTCGGCGACCCTGAGCGACAGCGCCGGAAGTTCGGCGAGGGCGCTGCCCCCCTGTTGCGCCACGGCAGGCGCCGCACATGCCATTGCAATCGCCGCCAGTCCGTACCGCATCCGCTGCCCCCCCCATGATGTCCGGGCCGCACGATATCGCCCCGTTCGCGCTGTGCAACGGCGCAGCGCGCCGCTAGCCTTCCGGCCATGAAGACGATCCGTGATCCCGCCCATGCCCTTGCCCGCGAGCTTGCCGCGATCCGCGCGGAGTTTCAGGTGCCCGAGGCATTTCCGCCGCAGGTGCTGGCCGCCGCCGATGCGGCGGCGAAGCGCGCTCCGTCCGACCATGCGGACTGGACCGATCGCGCCTTCGTGACACTCGATCCGGCGAGCGCGACCGACCTCGATCAGGCGTTCGCGATCGAGGCCATGGGAAGCGATCTCATCCTCCACTACGCCATCGCCGACGTGGCATGGTTCGTCGACGAACGCGGGCCGATCGATGCCGAAGCCTGGGCGCGCGGCGAGACGCTGTATCTGCCCGACGGCAAGGCCGGGCTCTATCCGCCGGTGCTGGCCGAGGGCGCGGCGAGCTTGTTGCCGGACGGGCCGCGCCCGGCGGTAGTATTCAGCGTCCGCGTTGCGCCCGACGGCGCGGTAAAGCTCGACGCGGCGACGCGCGCGGTGATCCGCAGCCGCGCCAAGCTTGCTTATGCAAACGTCCGCCCCGAAGACCTGCCCGCCGGCTTCGCCGAGCTGTCGGCCCGGATCATCGCGGCCGAAGCCGAACGCGGCGCCGCGCGCATCGACCCGCCCGAGCAGGAAGTGAGCGAGGGGCCGGACGGCAGGCTCACCCTCACCTTCCGCAGCCGCCATCCTTCGGAGGACCAGAACGCCGCGCTCTCGCTCGCATGCAACATGGCGGTGGCGGACGCGCTGATCGCGCATGGCACCGGGCTGTTCCGGGTGATGGCCGAACCCAACGACCACGCAGTCCGGCGGCTGCGGCATACCGCACGCGCCTTCGGGATCGAATGGCCGAACCATGCGACGCTGACCCAGTTCGAACGCACGCTCGATCCCGCCGACCCGCGCGCTGCCGCACTGATGCTGGCGATCCGCCGCGCGGGCAACGGCGCCGGCTATCAGGTGTTCCGGCCAGGCGAGACGCCCTGGCACGCCGCGGTCGCCGCGCCCTATGCCCATGCCACCGCGCCGCTGCGGCGGCTGGCCGATCGCTACGTCGTGCAGGCTACGCTCGCGGTGGCGAACGGCCGGCCGGTGCCCGACCATGTGACGGAGGCCTTCGCCAAGCTGCCCAAGGTGATGGCGCGCGCCGATGCCCGCGCCGGGCAGATCGACCGGGCGGTGATCGACATGGCCGAGGCTGTCATGCTGGCCGGTAACGAGGGCCAGACACTGGGCGCGGTGGTCACCGACATCGGCGAGCGGGGCGCGTCGATCCAGCTGTGCAGCCTGCCGGTCACCGCGCAGGTCGATGCGTCGGGCCTGACCCCCGGCGACACCCTCGACGTGCGGCTGACCCAGGCCGATCCGCACGCGCGGCGCATCGCCTTCGAACGGCTGAATTGAGGCGCGAAGGCCGTCACGGTTCCCTTTCCGCGCGCCCGACGCTAGGGCCGCTCGCCATGAACGATCCCGCGAAGATTCGCCGCCTCTATGGCCGGGCGAAGGGCCATAAATTGCGCGCCGGACAGGCGTCGCTGGTCGAGGAGATGCTGCCCCAGGTCGCGGTGCCCGAGACCGGCCCGATCGATTCGACCTTGCTGTTCGGCGACGCGCGCCCGCTGGAGCTGGAGATCGGTTTCGGCGCGGGCGAGCATCTGGCCGGGCAGGCGGCGATGCGCCCCGACCATGGCTTTATCGGTTGCGAGCCGTTCCTCAACGGCGTGGTCGGCGCGCTGGGGCATATCCGCGACGGCGATCTCGCCAATGTCCGGCTGCACATGGGCGACGCGCTCGAGGTGGTCGAGCGGCTGCCCGACGCCAGCCTCGACCGCGTCTATCTGCTCCACCCCGATCCCTGGCGGAAGGCGCGTCACGCAAAGCGCCGCATGGTCAATCACGGCCCGCTCGATCTGATCGCGGCCAAGCTCAAGCCCGGCTGCGAATTCCGGCTCGGCACCGACGACCCCACCTATTGCCGCTGGGCGATGATGGTGATGAACCAGCGCCGCGATTTCGAATGGCAGGCAAAGGAAGCGAAGGACTTCCTCACCCGCCCCGCCGACTGGCCCGAAACCCGCTACGAGCGCAAGGCACGGCGGCAAGGGCATGAGGTCTGGTACTTCCGCTACCTGCGCGTCTGAACGGCGCGCGGAACCGGCGTCAGAATTCGAAGGCCTCGACGATCCGCCGTTCGGCGACCAGAAAGGCGTCGGCGACGAGCTGGATCGGCTGTAGATCGACATCCGATTCACCGCGGCGGATCAGGTCAGCGAACGTGCGATAGAGCCGCGGATATTCGCGGTCCGGACCGCTCAGTGGTGGCTGGCCGGGCAGATCGAGCCTGCCACCGCCCTGGGTGAGACGCAGCAATCCGGCATCGGTCTCGACCTCGATATGCCAGGTCTGCTCGCCGGTCTGGAGAAAGTCGAACTTCGCATCGACCTCGGCTGCGCCGGTGCGGAAGGTCACCGATGCGGCCACCGGGCAGGCGCGGTTGGCGGGCACGTCCATCGTCGCGGCGAGCACCGTCAGCGGCTGCGGCAGGATGCGGGTCGCGATCGACAGCGCGTTGATCCCCGGATCGAATACGCCGAAACCGCCCGCTGCCAGGATCCAGTCCTGCCCGGGGTGCCATTGGCGGATATCCTCCATCCAGCGGATCCGCACCGCGTCGATCCGGCGTCCGGCGAGCCAGTCGCGCGCGGCATCGACCTCGCCCGCCTCGCGCGAATGCCAGGTGGCGAACAAGGTGACCCCCGCCGCACGCGCCGCCTGTTCCAGCGCCCGGGCCTCCGACACGGTGGCCGCAGGGGGCTTTTCGAGCATGACATGTTTGCCCCCGGCGATCGCGGTCATCGCCTGTTCGAACCGCCCTTCCGGCGGCGTGCAGAGCGAGATCGCGTCGATTTCCGGGCGTGCCGCGATCAGCTCGGCGATCGAGCCATGGCCTTCGATGCCGTCGACGCGGCCATGGCGGCTGGCGGTCGCCGTGAGATCAAAATCGTCCGATGCCGTGATTGCGGGGAGATGCTGGTCGCGCGCGATCTTGCCGATCCCGGCCAGCCCCAGCTTGATCCTGTCCACGCCCGTTCCTTCTGCCTGCTATGCCGGTTTCTTGCCGGTTTCCGCTTCGTCGATCAGCTCGAGCACGTCGCCGATCAGCGCGCGCATCGCGGCGCGCGCGGCTTCGGGATCGCGGTCGCGGATCGCATCGCGGACCGCGGCGTGATCGGCGACGCTCGCGCTCCGGCCCTTGATCCGGTTGGTGAAGCGGATCGACGTGCGCAACGCGGTCGAAACCACATCGCGGAACTGCGCATAGAAGGGATTCCCCGATCCCCGCAGGATCGCGACATGGAAGGCGATATCCGCCTCCAACGTATCATCGTGCCCGTTCTCGGCCGCTTCCATCCGGTCGAGACCTTCGCTGATCCGCTCCAGATCGGCCTCGGTGGCGAAGCGCGCTGCAAGCGCCGCGGCCTCCGGCTCGATCGCGACGCGCAGCTGGTTGAACTGTTTCAGCAGCTCGACCGAGAATTGCCGTTCGAGCAGCCAGTGCAGCACATCGGTGTCGAACAAATTCCAGGTCGATGTCGGCCGCACCACCGTACCCTGGCGGGGGCGGGCGCTGAGCAACCCCTTGGCGGTGAGCATCTTCACCGCTTCACGCGTCACCGAACGGCTCACGCCATGCTGCCTGGCAAGCTCCGCTTCGGTGGGAAAAGGCTCGCTCTCGTACCGGCCGGTGACGATCGCGCGGCCCAGATTGTCGAGCAGACCATAGGTCAGGTTGCGGCCCAGTTCGGGCCGCCCCTCATCGCGCGCCTGTGCTGACAGCTCGAACGCCAAGAAGACCGCCTCCCCATTTCCGTTTCCGAACCAACGGCGGCTGCACGTTAGGGCCAGCGCTAGACAAGGTCAATTTATCAGATAAATGTGGATTGGCGCAGGGACCAGACCGCGCATCACGGAGGGGACGCGCGGTGACGAGCCTGTCGCACATCGATCTGATCGTCGTGATCGCCTACGCCATCGGTATCTTCGGCCTCGCCCAATGGGTGAGCCGCGAGAAGGCGGGGCACGCCAAGGACACGTCCGACTATTTCCTCGCTTCCAAGTCGCTTCCCTGGTGGGCGATCGGTGCGTCGCTGATCGCAGCGAACATCTCGGCCGAGCAGATCGTCGGCATGTCCGGATCGGGCTATGCGCTGGGCCTGGCCATCGCATCCTATGAGTGGATGGCGGCGCTCACCCTGCTGATCGTCGGCAAATTCTTCCTGCCGATCTTCCTCAGGAACGAAATCTACACCATGCCCCAGTTTCTGGAGCAACGGTTCGGACCAACGATCCGCACGGTCATGGCCGTGTTCTGGCTGGCGCTCTACATCTTCGTCAACCTGACCTCGATTCTGTGGCTCGGCTCGATCGCGGTGACGGAGGTCGCCGGGATCAATCAGGACGTTGCGCTGTTCGGCCTCGGCGCGTTCGCGCTCGTCTACCAGCTGCGCGGCGGGCTCAAGGCGGTGGCGCTGACCGATATCGTGCAGGTCACGCTGCTGGTGCTCGGCGGCCTCGTCATCTCGTACCTGACGTTGAGCAAGATCGGCGGCGATGCGGGCGTGATCGGCGGCTTCTCGCGGCTCACCACCGAATTGCCCGAGAAGTTCGACATGATCCTCTCGCCCGACAATCCCTTCTACAAGGATCTGCCGGGCCTCTCCGTGCTGATCGGCGGCATGTGGATCGCCAACCTCAGCTACTGGGGCTTCAACCAGTATATCATCCAGCGCGCCCTCGCCGCGAAAAGCCTCTCCGAAGCGCAGAAGGGCGTGGTCTTCGCCGCCTTCCTCAAGCTGCTGATGCCGGTGATCATCGTATTGCCGGGCATCGCCGCGGTGATCCTCGCGCCCGATCTCGCCAAGCCCGATCAGGCCTATCCGACGATGATGGGGCTGCTGCCCGTCGGCCTGCTCGGCCTGGTCTTCGCGGCGCTGGTCGCAGCGATCATCGCCTCCACCGCATCCAAGATCAACTCTATCGCGACCATCTTCACCCTCGACCTCTACGCCAAGATGAAGGGCATCGAGAGCCGCGCCACCAGCACAGGCAAAGGCACCGAAACCGCGGACAGCGAGAAACAGCTGGTGCTGGTCGGCCGCATCACGGCGGTGGTCGCGACCCTGCTCGCGATCCTCACCGCACGCCCGCTGCTCGGCAGCCTCGACCAGGCATTCCAGTACATCCAGGAATTCTCCGGCTTCGTGACCCCGGGGATCACCGTCATCTTCCTGCTCGGCCTGTTCTGGCCGCGCGCGACCGAGGCAGGGGCGCTGACCGGTGCGGTCGCGTCGGTGGTTCTCAGCTTCCTCTTCTGGTTCCCCGCCGACTGGGGCGGCATCGCCGCACTCAACGCCGTACCGTTCATGAACCGGATGGGAATCGTGTTCTTCATCAGCCTCGCGCTGGCGGTTGTCATCTCGCTGGCCCGGCCGGCGAGCGCCGGTAGCAACCGGATCACGATGCAGAGCGTTTCGTTCGGCACCAGCAAGAGCTTCAACATTGCCGGTGTGGTGATCATCCTGATCCTGATCGCGCTCTACGCGACATGGTGGTGACGCAGCCGTTCCTCGCGGTCGACTGGGGCACCACCAACCGCCGGGTCTATCGCATCGAGGGCGGCGCGGTGGTGCATACCGAGCGCGACGATCGCGGCGTCACGGCCGTTGAGGATTTCGCGGGTGAAGCGGCGGCGATCCGGGCGCGGTTCGGCGATCTGCCGATGTTGCTCGCCGGGATGGTCGGATCGAATATCGGCTGGCGGATGGCTCCCTATGTCCCCGCCCCTGCCGGCATCGCAGAGCTGGGCGCGAACCTGCTGCGGATCGATGACCGCACCGCGATCGTGCCCGGCGTTTCGACGCTGGCAGGAGGTCGTCCCGACGTGATGCGCGGCGAGGAGGTGCAGCTGCTCGGCGCGGTCGCCGCAGGACTGGCACCGGGTGATGCACTGCTCGTCCAGCCCGGCACGCATTGCAAATGGGCACAGATGCGGGGCGGCCGCATCGCCGGCTTCACCACCACGATGACCGGCGAGCTGTTCGCGCTGCTGCGCACGCACGGCCTGCTCGCGGCACAGCTGCAGGGGGACGTGACCGCCAGTGCGGCGTTCCGCGAAGGTGTCGAGGAAGCCAAACGCCGCGACCTTGCCGCGTCGCTGTTCGGTATCCGCGCCGCAAGGATGCTGGGCACCCGCGACGATGCGGACGCTGCAGCCTATGCCAGCGGCCTGCTGATCGGCAGCGATGTCGCGGCGCGGCTCGAAGAAGCGCCCGATGCGGAAATGTTCATCCTGTCCGGCCCCGAACTCGGCAATCTCTATGTCGCTGCGATCGGGGCCCATGGCCGCGCGGCCATCCTGATCGACAGTCAAACGGCCTTCGTCGCCGGCGTCCTTGCAATCGGAAACGTAATCTCATGAGCCATCTCACCGCTTTCGACGCCGCCTTTACCCGATGCCCGCTGATCGCGATCCTGCGCGGCGTAAAGCCGGACGAGGTCGAGGCGATCGGCGATGCGCTCGCCGATGCCGGTTTCACGCTGATCGAAGTACCGCTCAATTCGCCCGATCCGCTCGACAGCATCGCACGGCTGGCACAACGGCTGGGCGATCGCGCGATGGTCGGCGCCGGTACGGTGCTGCACGAAAAGGATGTTGCCGCCGTTGCGGATATTGGCGGCACACTGATCGTCTCGCCCAACGCCAATCCGCAGGTGATCGCCGCCACCGCGGACCGTGGGCTGATCTCGCTGCCCGGCATCGCCACCCCGACCGAAGCGTTCGCCGCGCTCGACGCAGGTGCGACCGCGCTCAAGCTGTTTCCGGCCGAGGCCGCCTCGCCCGCGGTGCTCAAGGCGATGCGCGCGGTGCTCCCACCCACGATGCGGGTACTGCCCGTTGGCGGCATCACCCCGGACACGATGCAGCCCTGGCGCGATGCGGGCGCCCCAGGTTTTGGCCTCGGCTCCGCGCTCTACAAGCCTGGCTTCACCGCCGCGGAGGTCGGCGCGCGCGCCGCGGCATTCATCCGGGCACTGGCCTGAATTTCAACCTATCCAGAGCAGGGGCTGACGCACCGGGAAGTTTCGGATCACCTCGCCGATCGCGGGATCGGGATTGAGGCTGCTCCAGACACGCAGCCAGTCGGGGCGGTCGAGCGCACGGGCGCCGAAGAGCAGCGCGGGATGCCGCACCGGAAAGCCGTCGAAATATTCGATGTCCTTCGCGAACGGCCATTTCGACTTGTCCGCGATATAGGATGCCATGAAGGTGATCGCCTGCCCGATCGAACGTCCGTCGGTGGTGCGCCAGCCGATCAGGTCGCCCTCTTCTTTCGACAGCAGCCAGGCCGATGCCGCGAGCACGTCGAGGTTGAACAGGCAATAGGCATAGGGCTTGGTGCGCGCGAGCTCGAGCGGCTGACGGCCGTCGGGCGCGATCTGGCCCGGGATGATCACGGTCTTCAGACGTTCACGCGTGAAATCCAGCACATCATTGCGGCCCGCGACCGCAGCGAAAGCGGCGGTCTGCAGCAACCAGCAGGTGCCGTGGTTGTTCTTCTCGTCGCGCTCTTCGATCCCGAAGGGCGATGTGGTGAGCCAGTCGAGATAGCGCGCGAACCAGCCCTCCACCCCGGCGCGGATCGCGGCATAGCCCGGTGCATTGCGGCGGGCGAACAGGCTGGCGGCACGCGCAACCTCGACAATCTGGAGCGTGTCGATCACCCCGATCGCGCGGCCCGTGTTGACGCCGATGATCGCCTGCGCGTGCTGGAGATTGGGGTTCATGGCGCTGGCGGGATCGACGAACCAGGCGCGCAGATGCCGGATCGCCGCAGCGGCGTAGCGAGCCTCACCGGTCAGCTCCCACGCCGCGGCGAGCATCGGGACGATCCGGCCGAAACGGATCAGCGCGTCGCGATGCCCGTCGAACTTGTCAGGGTTGGATCGCCCGTCACGGCGGATATACGGCCCGCCGGGCTTCGCCGGATCGGGCCACCAATAATCGCCCTCGGAATAATAGTCCTGCCGCCCCGCCGGGCTGCGCGGCGCCGGAATCGCGGCAATGGTCCGCGGCGGCTCGGCCAGCACCGCGCCTGCCTGCGGGATGACGCGGCGACGCTCGATCGCGCGAAGATCGAACCCACGGGCACGGCCCACCGCGGGGATTGCAATCAACGGTGCCGTCGCAAGCAAGGTCCGGCGCGTGATCAAGGCGCCGTCATATGGTACCGCAGCACCACGTCGCCCCCCGCTGTCCGTGGATAGGCGCCCGGTCCCCAGGCCGCATCCGCCCGCGTCAGCAAATCGTCGAGTCCCTCCGCCGGCCACTTCATCTCCTTGTAGGGCCAGTCCGCCTGCCGCCCGCGATACGCGGCGACATAGGCAGTCGCCTTGCGCAGCGAACGGCCCTGCACCTCGGCACCGTAGAGATCGGTGCCAAGGCAAGCCGCACTGTCTGCGACATGATAGGCGGCGTCGAGCGTGTAGATCGAATAGTGAAAGCTGCGTGTGCGGGTCAGCTCATGCGGCAGCGCACCCGAGGGATCGACCTGCTTCTCGATCCGCGCCTTGGCGAAGGCCGTCACGGTGCGCCGCGCGATATCGTCGCGGCGCGCGAACAGCGCGAAACGCGCGATCTGCGCATCATACCAGATGCCGTGATTGTTACGCGCTGCAGCTTCGGCCTTGCCGTTGGGGCTGGTGCGCATCCAGTCGACATAGCGCGAGAACCAGCCTTCGAGCGCCTTGACCTCGTCCGCCGACAGCGTGCCCGACGGCCCGATCAGCCCGACCGCGTCGATCACGCCGATAAAGCCGCTGGTGTCGAGCACGCCTTCCGCCCGCCCGTTCTCGCGCCCCGGCACCGCCTGGGCGTAGTTCATGTTGGGGTTCATGCCGGTGGCCGGGTCGAGGAACCAGGCACGGATCAGCGCCGCTGCCTTGTCGGCATATTTGCGCTCGCCGCTGTAATAATAAGCGAGCCCAAGCGTATCGGTATCGCTCACCAGCCGGCCGAGCGCGCTGCGGTCGAAGCGATTGGTCTCACGCTCCGGATTCACCTGCCCGTCGCGACGCAGATAGGGCGCCTTGGGATTCGCAGGATCGGGCCACCAATAGGGCGCGAGGCTCACATAGTCGCGACGGTCGCCCGACAGCGGAATCGTACGCTTGTCGAGCACCGAACCGGGCTTGCGGGCGAGCGCCTGATCGGCGCGGGCGAGCAACGCGCGATAGGCCTGCGCGGCGACAGGGTCATTCGCAAGCGAGGCCTTGATCGCCTCAAGTTCGAGCGGGCGCAGCGTGAAGGTGCGGCGCCCCCCGAAATCGGCGGCATATCCGTCGCTTGCACGGCAGACGGCGGTCTGCCCGGTGGAAGAAAAAGCCGCCGCCATGGATGGGGCACCCACGGCGGCGGTGACGGCAAGGACCGAGAGAGGGATGGTCCGGCCTAGTTGCATCATGCCAGCTTGGATCACAGGCGGACCCGGAAGCCGAAGAAATACTGCGTGCCGCTGCTGGAGACTTCGGCGATGCTGTCGAAGCCGCCCTTGTACATGATGTCCGGCGTACCGGTGACGTTGAGCGCCTGCAGCTTGAGCTGGACGTTCTTCGTCAGATCATATTGCGCCGAGAGGTTCAGGTAGGTGCCGTCGCGGATTTCGCGGTTGGTGCCCCCGTTCGGCTTGTAATAGTCCGAGCGGTAGCGGAGGTTGGCGCGTAGCGAGAGGCCCCATTTCTCGAACCACACCGATCCGCTTGCAGTCCATTTCGAGAGGCCGACCAGGTTTGCCGGATCAATATACTGGGCGATCGGCGAGGTATCGGGGAATTCGAAGTTCGCGAAGGCGCGGTTGACCGAACCCTGAAAACCGAAACCGTCGAGCGGATCGGGCAGCCAGGTCAGCACATGGCTGAACGTCGCCTCCACACCATAGAGGTGGCGCGTATCGAGATCGTTGGCAGGGCCGACGGGATTGATGGTGAGGGTCTGGGTGGTCGGCGTACCGCCATCGCGGATCGTGGTGACCGTAATATCGGTGGGCCGCGGCTCGGACCGGCCGATCACCGCGCCGGTGACCCATTTATAATAGCCGGCCACCGACAGCATCGTGTCCTTCGACGCATAGAGCTCGATGCTGGCATCGGCGTTCCATGAACGCAGCGGCTTGAGGTTCGGGTTGCCGGTAGTGGCGTTGAAGACGATGTTGTTGATGCCGCTCGCCGATGTCGTCGGCGTGAGGCTGATGCCGGCGCCGAAGCTCTCGATTCCAGAGCGTGCGATCGCGCGATAGCCGGCGAAGCGCAGCTTGAGCTGCTGCGACAGATCGAACGCGATGTTCGCGCTGGGCAGCAGATAACTGTAGCTGCCCCCGGCGTTGAGCACCGAAAGCGGCTGGGTCGGGTCGACCGCGATCTCATAGGTGTCGTTGCCGGAGTTGATCGTCAGACGGTAGCCCTGGCGATAGCCGATCGAGGTGATATCGGTCTTGACCCAGCGCAGGCCGATATTGCCGCTGAACGGAACCGATCCTTCGTCCGAGCGGAAATTGGCCATCGCATAGGCGGCCCAGATCTTTTCGCGCACGTCGATGTCGCTGGGGTCGCGCCCGTCGACGGGATAGGGCAGCGCATCGTCGCTGCCGGTGAAGGTCCGGAACAGACAGTCATTGTCGAAGGTCGCCCAGCGGGTAACGTTGGTGCCCATCCCTTGCATGTACGAGCTGGTGGTGAACGGCACGCGGCACTGCTGATTGGCCTGGGTGATCAGCGCGGTGACCTGCGCCGTAGTGCCTGGAATGGTGTTGAGATCCGCGTTGCGCGCATTGTCGTTGGTGCGGTGATGATCCGAATAGCGCGCGCCGAACTTCACCGAGTTGATGAACCCGTCGAACTCGCGCGTGATGTCGAGCTTGCCGGCCCAGATCACGTCCTCGCGATCCGTGACGAAGCGGTTGCGCGCATAGACAGCGGTGTTGCCCACCGCCAGGAAGTTGGCGTGGTTGGTGATGTCGAAGCTGCCGAAATCGACGGTCGGCACGACATCGTCGCCATGATAGGTCAGCGTATAGGGCACGCGCGTGGTCGAGCGCATGCGGGTCTGCTTCTGCGTCTCGGTCCGATGGCTGCGCGAATAGGAGCCGTCGAACGCGATGTTCCAGCGTTCGGGCGACCAGATCAGGTTGATGCCGCCGCCCAGATACTCTTCGTTGCGCTGGCGCTTTTCGAGCTGGTTCTCGAGGTTCGAATTGCCGCGATAGCTCATCAGCGCGCCGCGCGAATAACCGTTGCTGCCATTGCCGATCACCAGCGGCTGGATGCCGCGAAGCCCTTCGGTGATCTGCAGGACGTTGCGGTCCTCAAGGCTGGCGCGGTTCGAATATTGCCCGTCCAGCGCGATCTCGAAATCGGGGTGCGGCCGCCACTGGAGCGCGCCGATGATGCCGTCGCGCACCTCCGACGTCTTCTGCGTCCGAAAACTGCGCGAGCTGTTGGCGAAATAGACGTCGCCGCGCGTCTCGCCGACGAGCACCGGAGTAGCCCCCGTGCTGGGCGCAACCGATCGCGGCCCGGTCGCGACGGTACAGTTCGCACCTGCGCCCGCTGCGATCAGCGCCGCTGCCGAACCGGTGACCAGCGACGGGTTGTTCGCGATGGTGTTGCACGCCTGGAACGTCGAGTTGGCGTTGTAATAGTCCTCAGGCGTCGTCGTGTCCTGGCGCTGATAGCCGATCGAGATGCCGATATCGCCAAGGCCGGTCTTGAACGTGTCGGTGTAGGAAAGATTGGCACGATAGCCGAGGCCGCTGTGCTGGTAGACGTCGTCGTCCTTGGGCTGGAAGTCGCCGCGAACCTCGAACTGGATGCGCTGCTTGCCGTAATCCAGCGGCTTCATCGAACGCAGTTCGATCACGCCGCCGACGCCACCCTCAAGGAAATCGGCGCGCTGCGACTTGTAGACCAGCACGCCGTTGACGAGTTCCGAGGGAAATTGCTGGAAGGCGACCGAACGGTCGGGGCCGGCGGTGGAGACTTCGCGCCCGTTGAAGGTCGAGAAGCTGAGCGTCGGACCAAGGCCGCGCACCGACAATTCGTTGGCGTTCCCCTTGAAGCGGTCGGCCGAGACGCCGACGATCCGTTCGAGCGTGTCGCCGACGCTGTTGTCGGGCGTCGCGCCGATCTCGTCGCTGACCAGGCCGTCCACGACCACATCGGCATTGCGCTTGAACTCGATCGAGGTGCGCTGCGTCGCGCGCGCGCCGGTGACGAGGATCTCCTGCTCCGCCGAGACCTGGGGCTCGGTCGCGGGCGCATCCTGCGCAAGCGCGGGAACCGCCATCAGCGCTGCCGATGCAAGCAGCGTACCGCGAACCATCGATCGAGACTTCATTCCAATCCTCCCCTGAGCGTCCCGACTTGATACCGGTGTCATAGAAATGTGTCCTACAACTTTGTCCAGGGGAGTCAACAATGAGATTCGTCAGTTGTAAGACAACTCCCATGTTAGCGCTATGATGCCCGCTTTCGCTGCCGGGGCGGATTGCGCACAACGAACCAGGGTAGCGAACGCGCCGGTCGGAGCGCGATACTCGGGCTTTCCGGGTTTTCCGGCCGAGCAGCCACCATAGCCGGTCGTCGCGAAGCCGCGCACTTCGCCATTGCCGAAGCCAATCTTCCCGGCGCGCGCTACCGGAGCGCCGGAGAAGCTGGCGAATTCGAGGTCGATCGCCGCTGCGCGAACATCGGGGGCAAGGCGCAGCCGGTCGCTCCGGGTGATACGGCCCGGTGCGAAGGTGTAGTGCGTCTCGATAGTCGCGCGACGATCGGGCCGGGCATCATTGCCGCCCATCCGGTCGAGCGCCTCCTGCCGCCAGCGCACCTCCGTCACGGCGCCGCGTCGCGTGACTCGTACATCCTTGAAGAAGGCGAGCGGCATCAACACCGTGCCATCCGCCAGCGTGATACGCGGGGCAAGATGCGGATAGGTTGCGTCGGCCGAGCCGGAGAGCATGCCGGGCGAGAAGGGCACCGGGAAATAGGGGTTATGCATATGCTGCCCCTCCGCCCCGTTGATGACCGGAAGCCCGATCAGCCTGCCGCGATCGCGCACCGTCACCAACGCCCGGTCATAGTCGCCGCGCGCGAACCAGGTGACGGTCGAACGTGGCAGCGTCTCCAGCCATTTCGCATAGCCACGATCGGGGATCTGGCCAGCATAGCCGAGCCGGTTCCAGATCGCGTTGGTGTAGATATGCTGGCGGGCAAGGCTCAGATTCTCGCCGAAGATGCGGTGGATGCCGCGATAGGCATCGGTGCGCCGCCCCTGCCCCCACATGTCGACCGATCCGGTCGCCGGGTTCACCCAGAAATCCATGTAGCGCGCGCTGATCCGGCTGGAGAAGGCATAGGCCATCCGCTCTTCCTGCGGAGTCAGCACCTTGAGCAATGCCGCGGCAGTCAGCACCTCGACAAAGGCGGTCTCGCCATAGGTGCCGATGCTGCGGCCATATTCGAACCCCTCGCCGGTGAGGTTGAAGCGGGGGAGCAGCAGGTCGACCGACTTGCGCAGCCAGCCCTTGACCTCGGCGCTCGGGGTCATCCCGGTCTCGATCAGCCGATGTGCGATCTCGCCGATCAGCAGGACAGAATAGCGGTCGAACCGGCCCTTGCCCTCGGTCTCGTCGGCAAAGCCGAACTCGCCGGAATATTTGCGGTAGTGATCGAGCGTGCGCGCGAGCAACTGGTCGCCGCCTGACGCATCTTCCCAGCCCATCAGATGCCGCAGGCGTGCGATCGAGAAGGCGACCCCGTAATAATTGTTGGGCAGGTCGATCAGCGTGAGATCGGGCCGCACGAAGCGGCGCCAGTCGAGCTGCTGCTTGAGCCTTGCCAGCGTCGCCGGACGCACCGCACGATCGAGCAGATCGCGTTCGTTGAGATCGTGCAACGCCGAGACATAGTAATAGATGCCCCAGCTGTCGTTGGGATCGGCAAGCGTCAGATCGGCGATATCGGCGAAGTCGCTGAGCCGCTGGTTCAACCGCGGATCATTCGGATCGAGCGCGGTGATGCGAGAGGCCATCGCCGCGGCGATCTTGCCAGGCAGAAACTTGTCGCCGCTCTCGAACACCGCGACTCCGCCAAGCTTCATGCCGCGCTTCTCGCGCAGCAACTGCTCGAGCAGCGCCTCGACCTGCGGCATCAGCCGGGACCGGACGGTGCGATCCATCGGCGCGACATCGGCGGTATAGACCGGCCCGTGGGGCTTCCCTGCCCAGCGATCGGCAGGGGCCGCATTGGCGGTGAGCAGCGCGGCAAGGACGGGTACGCAAACCAGCTTTTGCATCAGCGCTTCGCCTTCCGCGCCAGGTCGTACATCGCAGTGCCGGCGAGGATGAAGGCGCCCGAGCCGTAGAATTGCGTCTCCTTCGCCGAGACACTGTCGGGCCGGTCGCCGACCTGCTGCACCCAGCCGAGCATGCCGTCGGGCTGCACCGCGCGGGTGACCGCCCCCCAGCCCTTGATCGCCGCGGGCTGATAGGCACCGCGATCGAGAAGCCCGGCGTCGATGCCCCAGGCAAAGGCATAGGTGAAGAACGCCGTGCCGCTCGTCTCGGGCGGCGTGCCCGGATCATTGTCGAGCAGCGATGCGGGCCAATAGCCGTCCGCCTTTTGCAGCGTCAGCAGCCGTGCCGACATGTCGCGGAACAGCTTCTCATAATAGGGCCGCTTGGGATCCTTGCGGTCCATCACCTGCAGCATGCGGACCAGCCCGCCCATTACCCAGCCATTGCCGCGGCTCCAGAATTGTTTCCGCCCCTTGGCGTCGCGCACCTCGAAGAAGCGGCTGTCGCGGAAATAGAGCTTCTCCCCGGCATCGTAGAGATAGTCGGTGGTCGCCTTGAACTCTTCTTGCGCGAAATCGGCGTAGCGCTTGTCGCCGGTGATCTTGGTCAGCTGGAGCAAGGTCGGCGGCGCCATGAACAGCGCGTCGCACCAGCACCAGCGATCGGTGCAGTCCGACGAGTTGCGGCCCGGCGCGACCGGCACGAATTCGAGGCTGCCGGTCGGGCGCTTGGCCAGGACATTGTCGAAATAGGCGATTGCCGGCGCGATCGCCGGCTTGCCTGCGCCATTGCGCGCCGCCCAGATCCACACCTGGGCGATGAGTTGATCGTCGGCATGGAAGGGCTTGTCGCCGAGCTTCCAGCCGAGCTCCCGGCCAAGATCGAGCAGTGGTTTGCCATAGCGGCGGTCCCGCTGTGCAAGGTCGGTCAGCGTGATCCAGAATGCGGCCTGCTGCCAGTCGCGCGGATTGCGCACGCTGGGCCGGGCCGCGGGCATCGTCGCCCAGTTGGTACGGTTGGCGAGCTGCCAGTCGGCGACCCGCCGCGTTTCGGCAAGGATCGCGGCGGGCTGCGGCATCGCCGGCTGCGTCTCGACGAGAGCGGCGGGCGCGGCGCCGAGGGCAAGCAGGATCAGGGACATGTCGGCTCCTTTGCAGGGGAGAGGGCAGCGGCGGCGAGCGTCAGCCGCGCGCGGCCGCTGGAGGAAAGGACGAGCGGCGCAGTGACGCTATCGAGGCCGGCGCCGGGCAGGCAGGCGAGCGGGATGGCAAGCGTCTGCCACCCCTTGCCCGCCAGCGCGGTGAGGCGCGGTGCGACATCGAGCCGCGCGGTACCGCCCGCGCTGCGGAATTCGAGCATGACCGGCGCAGCAGGTGCTTCGTCGACGCGCAGGTCGAACGTCAGCGACAACGGGCCGGACCTCGAGAGGTCCACGGCGCGCGGGCCGACGATCTGTACCGTCCCGCGCGAACGCCCCGACCACGCGATCTCGCGTGCATCTTCCTGTGCGTCGCGATCGACCGGACGCACCGCGATCGCACCATTGTCGGCGGCACCGGTGATCGTCTGCGCGCTGTCGTTCGCGCCATCGATCTGGAGCAACCAGGTCCCGGCGGCGCGACCCCGCGCGAACAACGGACCGGCGGCGGGACGGTCGAGAACGATGCCCGGGTCTTCGGAAAGCGCAGTCGCTGGGCCGCGATCCTTGAACCTCAGACCATAGCCATAGCGATAGAGCGGCTTGTACCCCGCATCCCCGGCATTGAGCGGCGCGCCCTTCGCATCGGCCGGCCAGGAGAAGGGCAGCTTGCCCGTGAAGTCCGTCTTGCCGAACAGGACGTCGGCGACCCCACCGCCTTCCGATCCCGGCAGCCACGCCGCAACCAACGCATCAGCGGCGTTGAGATGACGATTGACCCAGAGCGGACGGCCCGAGAGGAACACCGCCACCACGGGTACGCCCGCAGCCCTGAGCCGCTGCATCGTCGCGAGGCTGCCCGCGCGGTCGTCGAAATAGAGGTCGGCCCGGTCGCCCTGGAACTCGGCATAGGGATCCTCGCCGAACACGACGATCGCCGCGTCGGGCTTTGCCGTGAAGCGCCCCTCGACCGACAGCTCGGCGCTGCCGCCCGCCACCTGCACGGCATCGCGCACCCCGGCGAAGATCGAGGTGGCACCGGGGAAATGCTCCGGCTTCGTCCCTGTCCCTTGCCAGGTCAGCGTCCACCCGCCCGACTGTTTGCCGATATTGTCGGCACCGTCGCCGGCGACGAGAATGCGCGCCGACGGCTTCAGCGGCAGCACGCCGTTGTTCTTGAGCAGAACCAGCGATTCGCGCACCGCCTGCCGCGCGATCGCACGATGCGCAGGGGCGCCGAGCAATTCGTAGCGCCCCGCATAGGCACGCGACGAGGGCCTGCCCGCCTCGAACAGTCCCGCGCGCAGCTTGACCCGCAGGATACGGCGAACCGCGTCGTCGAGCCGCGCCATCGGCAGCTTGCCCGACTTCGCCGCGTCGAGGGTCGAGGCGTAGAGGCCCTTCCAGCTCGCCGGTCCCATGAACATGTCGAGGCCAGCAGCGATCGATGCCGGGCAATCTGTGGGAACGCAGCCTGGAACCCTGGCATGCCCGTCCCAGTCACCGACGACGAGACCGTCAAAGCCCCAGCGTTGTTTGAGCACGCCGGTGAGCAGGCTGCGGTTGCCGTGCATCTTCGCACCGTTCCAGCCCGAGAAGCTTGCCATCACGCTCTGCACCCCGGCGTCGAGCGCGGCGACATAGCCGGGGGCGTGGAGGCGGATCAGTTCGTTCTCGGTGATCTGCGCGTCGCCGCGGTCCCGGCCATTGAGAGTCCCGCCATCGGCGATGAAATGCTTGGCGGTGGCGACGATATGCGGCCCGCGCAGCCAGTCCCTGTCGCCGCGGCGCCCCTGCAATCCGTGAACGAAGGCGGTCGCATAGTCGCGCACCACCGCCGGATCCTCGGCGAAACTCTCATAGGTGCGCCCCCAGCGATCGTCGCGCGCAACCGCAATCGTCGGGGCGAAAGTCCAGTCGAGCCCGGTGACGCGCATCTCGATCGCGGTCGCCTGCCCGATCTTCTCCATCAACACCGGGTTCCGCGCGGCACCAAGCCCGATATTGTGCGGAAACAGCGTCGCGCCGACGATGTTGTTGTGGCCGTGCACCGCGTCCGATCCCCACATCACCGGAATGCGCGGCAACGTCCCGTTCGAGCGCATCGAGGCATCGTAATAGGCGTCCGCCGCGGCGACCCATGCCGATGCCGGGCCGAATTCGTCGCCGCCGGGCGAGGAACTGCCGCCATTGAGCACCGAACCCAGATGGTATCTCGCGACATCCTCAGGTGAGGTGCTGGCGATATCGCCCTGGATGATCTGCCCGACCTTCTGTTCGAGCGACATGGCGGCGAGGATCGTGTCGATGCGCGATTCGATCGCGGCGTCGGGCGCGGGTTGCGGTACGACTGCGGGCCAGCGCGCCGGATTCGCTTCCTGCGCATGAAGCACCGGCACGGCCCCGATCAGCGCGGCGACACACGCCATGGTCGGAAACCCGGCCCTTTTCATGCCCCTCTCCTCAGGATATGCCGGGCATTGCTCCCTGACACCGGTGACATCCCTCTTTCCTTTTGTTCCGAGTGTCAATAAGGTTGTCACACAACTCGCCGCGAGCATAGCGGTTTGATCAAAGGGGATGGAATGCCGAAGATCGTGTCTGCCCGGGTGATCGTGACCTGTCCCGGGCGCAATTTCGTGACGCTGAAGATCGAATGCGACGACGGCACCACGGGGGTCGGCGACGCGACGCTCAACGGACGCGAGCTGGCGGTTGCGGCCTATCTCTCCGAGCATGTCGCCCCCTGTCTGATCGGCCGCGATGCGCACCGGATCGAGGATATCTGGCAGTATCTCTACAAAGGCGCTTACTGGCGCCGCGGCCCGGTGACGATGACCGCGATCGCAGCGGTCGACATGGCGCTGTGGGACATCAAGGGCAAGCTGGCGGGACTGCCGGTCTACCAGCTGCTCGGCGGCGCAAGCCGCGAGGGGTGCATGGTCTATGGCCATGCCAATGGCGCCACCATCGAGGATACGATCAGGGCCGCGCTCGACTATCAGCTGCAGGGCTACAAGGCGATCCGCCTGCAATGCGGCGTGCCCGGCATGGCATCGACCTATGGCGTGTCGAACGACAAGTATTTCTACGAGCCGGCCGACGCCGCGCTGCCGAGCGAGAACGTCTGGTCGACCTCCAAATATCTGCGCGTGGTGCCCGAGCTGTTCAGGGCGGCGCGCGAGGCGCTGGGGTGGGACGTGCATCTGCTGCACGACATCCACCACCGGCTGACCCCGATCGAGGCCGCACGGCTGGGCAAGGATCTGGAGCCCTACCGCCCCTTCTGGATCGAGGACGCGACCCCCGCCGAGGACCAGGAATCGTTCCGCCTGATCCGCCAGCACACTACCACCCCGATTGCGGTGGGCGAGATCTTCAGCTCGATCTGGGACTGCAAGGCGCTGATCGAGAACCGGCTGATCGACTATATCCGCGCGACCGTGCTGCATGCCGGCGGGATCACGCACCTGCGCCAGATCGCGGCACTCGCTGATCTGCATCAGGTGCGCACCGGCTGCCATGGTGCGACCGACCTGTCGCCGGTGACGATGGCGGCGGCGCTTCACCTTGGCCTAGCCATCCCCAATTTCGGCATCCAGGAATATATGCGCCACACGCCGGAGACCGACGCGGTCTTCCCGCACGCCTACAGCTTCGCCGACGGCATGCTGCATCCGGGCGACGCGCCCGGCCTGGGGGTGGAGATCGACGAGACGCTGGCGCAGACCTTCCCCTATGACCGCGCCTACCTGCCCGTGAACCGGCTGGAGGACGGGACGATGTGGAGCTGGTGATGCGCGGCACGGCCTTTCTCCTTGCGCTCGCCGCCACGACCGTACTGGCGCAGGACCACAAGCCGATGCGGCCCGCCACCGACGCCGAGAAACAGGCGCGCGCGGCAGTGGTGATCGCCGACTATCGCTATGGCGACCTGCTCTTCGAGAATGACCGGATCGCCTTCCGCATCTACAGTCGCGCGCTGGAGAAGGTCGAGCCGCCTTCGTCCTCGGGCATCGACGTTTGGGGCAAGCGCGTCCGCTGGCCCTATATGGACCGGCAGCTGCGCACGGGCGACCAGCATGCCGATCATGGCGAGGGGCTGGACTTCTATAATGTCGGCACAGGGCGCGGCGTGGGCGGCCTCGGCATCTGGCATGACGACAAATTATGGACGTCGCGCAACTATATCCGGCCACGGATCGAATACACCGGTCCGCAGGTGGCGGACGTCACAGTCGACTACCAGGCCTGGCCGGTCGATGTCGCGCGGAACGTGTCGGAAACCCGGAACTTCAGGCTGCAGGCGGGCACCAATTTCCTGCGCATGACCTCAACACTCAAATCGAATCAGCCGGGCGAGCTGATCGTCGGTATCGGCATTTCCAAGCGTCCGATTACGGGCGCACCGCTGGGCAAGATCATCAAGGACGAAGCACGCGCGCGGATGAGCTGGTGGGGTCCGACCGATCCCGCCAAGGGGACGATGGCGGCTGCAATCATGGTCGATCCGCGCACCTTCGCCGGCTTTGCAGAAGACGCCGACAACTATCTGATCCTCGTCCGCGCCAAGCCGGGAGAACCGTTCGTCTATCATGCCGGTGCAGCATGGGACCGTGGACTGGACTTTACGACACGCGAGGCATGGCAGGCCTATGTCGATGGCCAGCAGCCCAGCTTCCGGCCGTAGCACGCCCCCTAGCCAACGCCGCGAGCGTGATGGTAACGCTCGCATCATGGCTACTAAAGCAGCATCGTTGGCCGATGATCTGGTCCAGCGATTCGAACAGCAGATAGAGCGGGGCGAGATGCCCCCGGGGTCGCGTTTTCCGACCGAGAAGACGATCACCGAAACCTTCGGGGTCAGCCGCACCGTGGTGCGCGAGGCCTATTCGCGGCTCGCGGCGCGCGGGCTGCTGATCTCGCGGCGCGGATCAGGTGCCTATGTCGCGGAAGGCGCGCAGTACCGCGCCTTTCAGGTGACGCGCGACGAGGTCAGCGAGATCGACGACGTGCTGCGCCTGCTCGAGATGCGCATGGGGTTCGAGATGGAGATGGCGGCGCTCGCGGCCGAGCGGCGGACCGACGCGAGCCTCGCCGAGATCCGCAAGGCGCTGGCAGCGATGGATACGAGCCTCGACGTCGACGAATCGGTCGCCGCCGACGCCGCCTTCCACGCCGCGATCGCGCGCGCGACGGGCAACGACTATTTCCTGCGCTTCACCGAGTTCCTCGGCGTACGGCTGGTGCCGTCGCGCAGGCTGTACCTGCAGGGCAGCGACCCGAAAAAGCACCAGCGCTATGCGCGTACGATCAACCGCGACCATGAGGCGATCTATGCCGCGATCGAGGCCGGCGATGCCAATGCTGCCCGCCGCGCCGCACGCCAGCACATGGTGAAATCGGTCAAACGCTACGAGAATCTCAAGGCCGCCGGCAAGGCGGTCTAATCCGGGTCGGTTTCGTTGGCGGGTCTGGCCGGTCCTTCAGCGGCGGGTGAATTGAGGGCACGGTGGAGTGCGTCGCGGTCGAGGGCGTTGTCCCATCGCGCGACGACGATGGTGGCGACGGCGTTGCCGATGAAATTGGTGAGGCTGCGGCATTCGGACATGAACCGATCGATGCCCAGGATCAGCGCCATCCCCGCGACCGGCACGTCGGGCACGATCGACAGCGTCGCCGCCAGCGTGATGAACCCCGCGCCGGTGACGCCGGCCGCACCCTTGGACGAGATCATCGCGATCGCCAGCAACGCGATCTGGTCGCCGAGGCTCAGGTCGACATTGCACGCCTGCGCGATGAACAGCGCCGCCAAGGTCATGTAGATGTTGGTGCCGTCGAGGTTGAACGAATAGCCCGTCGGCACCTCCAGCCCCACGACCGA
>Ga0247823_10000250_pt1 | contig 45950 bp, 47 predicted proteins | sample 13C_PalmiticAcid_2_FD_192426 | JGI IMG/M metagenome (GOLD analysis project Ga0247823, IMG submission 192426) | Soil microbial communities from agricultural site in Penn Yan, New York, United States - 13C_PalmiticAcid_Day30 | ecosystem: Environmental > Terrestrial > Soil > Agricultural land... | reverse complement strand
CCTCGGGCACGAAGTGCTGGCCCTGGGCCGGGGCGCCGTGCCCACGCTCTCGCTCTCGCACAACCTGCTGCTTTCGCGCAAGGACGCGCTCGGCGCGGGCGGCTGGATCCGCGTGGGCGCGCTCAAGGCCCAGGCGGCCGACATCATCGCGCGCTACAAGGTCAAGGCCAACGGGCCGGACGCGGCGGCCAAGTCGCTCTCGGGCGGCAACCTGCAGAAATTCATCGTCGGCCGCGAGATCGAGGCCAAGCCCAAGCTGCTCATCGTGAGCCAGCCGACCTGGGGGGTGGACGTGGGCGCGGCCGCGCAGATCCGGGGCGAGATCCTGAAGCTGCGGGACGCGGGCTGCGCGGTGCTGGTGGTGAGCGAGGAGCTCGACGAGCTGTTCGAGATCAGCGACCGCCTGCACGTGATCGCCAAGGGGCGCCTGTCGCCCAGCCTGGACCGGGCCGAGGCCAGCATCGAACGCATCGGCGAATGGATGTCCGGGCTCTGGGACGCCGCCGCCACCCACCACAAGAAAGAGGAGACCGCCCATGCTGCGGCTTGAAGTCCGTCCCCAACCCTCGGCGCGCTGGGGCTACGCCTCGCCGCTGCTGGCCCTGCTGATCACGGTGGTGATCGGCGTCATCCTGTTCGCCGTGCTGGGCAAGGACCCGGTGCGCGGCCTGCAGGTCTTCTTCTGGGAGCCGATCAAGAGCACCTATGCGCTGTCCGAACTCATGGTCAAGGCCACGCCGCTGCTGATCATCGCGCTCGGCCTGGCGGTGTGTTTCCGCTCCAACGTGTGGAACATCGGCGCCGAGGGCCAGTACATCATCGGTGCGATCTTCGCGGCCGGTGTGGCGCTCACGGCCGACAAGACCACCGGCGTCTGGATCGTGCCCGCCGTGCTCGCCGCCGGCGTGCTCGGCGGCATGCTGTGGGCCGGCATCACCGCGCTGCTGCGCGACCGCTTCAACGCCAACGAGATTCTCGTGAGCCTGATGCTGGTCTACGTGGCGGTGCAGGTGCTGAACTTCCTGGTCTACGGCCCCTGGAAAGACCCGATGGGCTACAACTTCCCGCAGACCAAGACCTTCGAGGCGGTCACGCAGATCCCGCGCCTCATGAGCGGCTCGCGCGTGAACATCGGCCTGCTGATCGCGCTGGCCGGCGTGGCGGCGGTCTGGATCTTCCTGTTCCGCACCTACTCGGGCTACGCCCAGCTGGTGGGCGGCCTGGCGCCGGCGGCGGCGCGCTACGCGGGCTTTTCCTCGCGCAAGGCGCTGTGGATCGCGCTGCTGACCTCGGGCGGCGCGGCCGGTCTGGCCGGTGCGCTGGAGGTGGCGGGCCCGATCGGCCAGCTCACGCCCTATGTGCCGGCGGGCTACGGCTTTGCGGCCATCATCGTCGCCTTCGTCGGACGGCTGCACCCGGTGGGCATCGTGTTCTCGGCCATCCTCATGAGCATGTTCTACATCGGCGGCGAGCTGGCGCAGTCGCGCCTGGGCCTGCCCAAGTCCATCACCGGCGTGTTCCAGGGCCTGCTGCTGTTCGCGCTGCTGGCCTGCGACACGCTCATCGCCTACCGCCTCGTCTGGAAAAAGTGAGCAAGACATGGAATCCATCGCACTCCTGATCGCCGCCTCGCTCAACGCAGGCACCGTGCTGGCCATCGCCTCGCTGGGCCTGCTCATCAACGAAAAAGCCGGCATCGTCAACCTCGGCGCCGAAGGCATGATGCTGTGCGCCGCGCTGGCGGGCTTCGCCACCGTGATCCACACCGGCAGCACCACCCTGGGCTTTGCCGCCGGCATGGCCGCCGGCGCCTTGCTCGCGGCCATCTTCGGCGGGCTGGTGATCTGGCTCAATACCAACCAGTACGCCACGGGCCTGGCGCTCAGCCTGTTCGGTGCCGGCTTCTCGGCCTTCGCCGGCACCGGCTACGTGCAGGAAAAACTGCCCGAGCAGACCCGCCACGCGATCCCGCTGCTGGGCGACATCCCGCTGATCGGCCCGGCGCTGTTCCGCCACCACCCCATGGTCTACATCTGCGTGGCGCTGGTGATCGGCCTGATCTGGTTCCTGTACCGCACGCGCGCGGGCCTTGTGCTGCGCAGCGTGGGCGAGAGCCCCGAGTCCTCGCACGCGCTGGGCTACCCGGTGCGCCGCATCCGCCTGGTGGCGGTGATGGCCGGGGGCGCGCTCTGCGGCCTGGCCGGTGCCTACGTGTCCACCGTCTACACGCCGCTGTGGGTGGAAGGCATGATCGCCGGCAAGGGCTGGATCGCACTGGCCCTCACCACCTTCGCCACCTGGCGGCCGGCCCGCGTGCTGCTGGGGGCCTACCTGTTCGGCGGCGTGACCATGCTGCAGTTCCACCTGCAGGGCATCGGCGTCAACGTGCCCAGCCAGTTCCTGACCATGATGCCCTACGTGGCCACCATCGTCGTGCTGGTCCTGATCTCGCGCAACCCGACGTGGATTCGCATCAACATGCCGTCCTCGATCGGAAAACCCTTTTACCCGGGCGCATAATCTTTTCCGTTTCCCGCATCGCTTCCCGCTCAACCCTTTCCCAACAACAGAGGCTATCCATGACAGACCTGAGCAAACGTTCCCTGATGAAGGTTGCCGCGCTGACCGCGCTGACCAGCGCCGTCCTGATCGGCTGCGGCAAGAAGGAAGAGGCTGCCGCGCCCGCTGCACCCGCACCCGCTGCGGCCGAGGCACCGAAGGCCGCGCCGCTGAAGATCGCGTTTGCCTACGTCGGCCCGGTGGGCGACGGCGGCTGGACTTTTGCGCACGACAACGGCCGCAAGGCGCTGGAGAAGGAATTCGGCGACAAGATCGTCACCAGCTTCGTTGAAAACGTGCCCGAAAGCGCCGATGCCGAACGCGTGATCCGCGACCTGGCCGGCCAGGGCAACAAGCTGGTGTTCGGCACCACCTTCGGCTACATGGAGCCCATGCTCAAGATCGCGCCCGACTTCAAGGACGTGAAGTTCGAGCACGCCACCGGCTACAAGACCGCCGAGAACCTGCGCACCTACGACAGCCGCACCTACGAAGGCGCGTACATGGCCGGCGTGATCGCGGGCAGCATGACCAAGTCCAACACCCTGGGCGTGGTGGCTTCGATCCCAATTCCCGAAGTGATCCGCAACATCAACAGCTTCACGCTGGGCGCGCAATCGGTGAACCCCAAGATCAAGACCAAGGTGGTCTGGGTCAACGGCTGGTTCGACCCACCGAAGGAAACCGAAGCCGCGACCTCGCTGATCAACGGCGGCGCCGACATCCTGTTCCAGAACACCGACTCGTCGGCCGTGCTGCAGACCGCCGAGAAGATGGGCAAGCGCGCCTTCGGCTGGGATTCCGACATGACCGCCTACGGCCCCAAGGCCCACCTGGGCTCGGCCGTGATCAACTGGGCGCCGTACTACATCAAGGCCACCAAGGACGTGCTGGAAGGCACCTGGTCCACCGGCGGCGTGTGGTGGGGCGTGAAGGAAGGCGCGATCGACATGGTCTCCGTCGCTGAAGACGTGCCGGCCGAAGTCAAGGCCAAGGTCGACGCCGTGCGCGCCGGCCTGAAGGACGGCAGCTTCTCGATCTGGAAGGGCCCGATCCTGGGTTCGGACGGCAAGGAAGTGCTGGCCAAGGACACCGTCGCCGACGACAAATTCCTCGGCGGTGTGAAGTTCTACGTCAAGGGCGTCGAAGGCAAGGTCCCGAACTGACCCAACCCTGCCGCGCTTCGCGCGACCCCCTCCAGGGGGCGGCACGTGCGGGCCGGCAAAGCCGGATCCGCCGTGCCCTGGAAGAGAAAGCCGCCTCCGGGCGGCTTTCTTGTTGGAGTGCCCACGATGATCGAACGACAACTCTGGCATCCCGTGATCGCATCGAACCAGGTGCGCGATCAGCCGGTGGCCTGTGCGCTGCTCGGGCAGCCGCTGGTGCTCTGGCGCGAGCAGGCGCACGACGTCCACCGCGTGCATGCCTGGGCCGACCGCTGTCCGCACCGGGGCGCGAGGCTGTCGCTGGGCCGCGTGCTGATCGGCCTGCACGGCACCCGGCTGGAATGCCCGTACCACGGCTGGCAGTTCGGCGGCGAGGGCCGCTGCCAGCACGTGCCCGCCGCGCCCGACTTCGTGCCGCCGGCCAGCCATTGCGCCGCCGTGTTCGAGGCGCGCGAGCACCATGGCCTGGTGTGGGTGCGGCTGGAGGTGCCGTCGCAAGTCCCGGCCCCGGCCCTGGCCGAGCCGCCGGTGTTCGCACCGGGCGACGACCCGGCCTGGCGCACCGTGGTGTGCGGTCCCTACGAACTCAACACCAGCGCGCCGCGCCTGGTGGAAAACTTCCTGGACCTGAGCCATTTCGGCTTCGTGCACGAAGGCTGGCTGGGCGAGCGCGGCCACGCGCAGGTGCAGACCGGCGCGGTCGAAGAAGGCGAGGGGGCCTCGGGGCTGGTGGTGCGCGAAGCCCGGGCCTGGCAGCCACGCGCCTATGCCGGCGCGGACGGGGGCGCCTGGATCGCCTACCGCTACGACGTGCCGCACCCCTTCGCCGCCATCCTGCGCAAGGACGCCACCGAGGGCGACCCGGTGAGCAATGCCATCGCGCTCTTCATCCGGCCCGACGGCCACGACATCTGCACCGCCTGGTTCGTGATGGCCACGCGAGGCGATAGCTCGACCGACCAGGAACTGGTCGCGTTCCAGGACGCGGTGTTCGCGCAGGACCGCCCGGTGGTCGAGTCGCAATCACCGCGTGCCCTGCCGGTGGGCCGCACCCTGCCCGTGACCGAAGTGCACGGCCCGGCCGACCGCGTCTCCAGCGCCTACCGCCGCTACCTGAACCGCCTGGGCATTGCGCTGGGCACCTGCTGATCGAAGGACATGACCATGACCCCCGCCCAACTCGCCGCCGCCATCCCCAAGGCCGAGCTGCACATGCACATCGAAGGCTCGCTGGAGCCCGAGCTGATCTTCGCGCTGGCCCAGCGCAACGGCCTGAGCCTGCCGTACGCCAGCGTGGAAGCGCTGCGCGAGGCCTATGCCTTCACCAACCTGCAGAGCTTCCTGGACATCTACTACGCGGGCGCCAGCGTGCTGCTGCACGAGGCCGACTTCCACGACATGGCCTGGGCCTACTTCCTGCGTGCCAAGGCCGACAACGTGGCGCACACCGAGCTGTTCTTCGACCCGCAGACCCACACCGCGCGCGGCGTGCCCATGGCCACGGTGATCCAGGGCCTGGCCAGCGCCTGCGCGCGCGCGCAGGCCGAACTGGGCGTGAGTGCCGCGCTGATCCTCTGTTTCCTGCGCCACCTGAGCGAAGAGGACGCCTTCCAGACGCTGCAAGCCGCCTTGCCCTACCGCCAGCACTTCATCGGCGTGGGCCTGGACTCGAGCGAGGTCGGCCACCCGCCGTCCAAGTTCTCGCGCGTCTTCGCGCGCTGCCGCGAGCTGGGCTTGCACGTGGTGGCGCACGCCGGCGAAGAGGGCCCACCCGCCTACATCTGGGAAGCGCTCAACGACCTGAAGACCGAGCGCATCGACCACGGCGTGCGCTCGCTGGAGGACCCAGCCCTGGTCGCCGAGCTGGCGCGGCGCCGCATCCCGCTCACGGTGTGCCCGCTGTCCAACCTGAAACTCTGCGTGGTGCACGACCTGAAAGACCACCCGATGAAGCGCCTGCTCGACGCCGGCCTGTGTGCCACCGTCAACTCCGACGACCCGGCCTACTTCGGCGGCTACATGAACGCCAACTTCGTGCAGACCGTGGAGGCGCTGGACCTCACGCGCGAAGACGTCATCACCCTGGCCCGCAACAGCTTCGAGGCCAGCTTCGTGAGCGCGGCGCGGCGCGCGGAGCTGATGGCCTTGCTGGACGACGCGGTCGCCAACTGACGGGCGGCGCCATGGCCCGGTCCCGTTTCCTGGTCATGGCCAAGCCGCCGTTGGTGGTGAGGAAGTCTCTCGAGAATTGGCTGGAGACCATGGGCCTGAAGGCGCGACTGCAAGGGGCGATGTTCGATCCGGCGAACTGGCACCAGTCGCTGTCCGACCGGTTCTTCCAGCGATCGTGCATCGAGCCACTCAAGCGTGCCTGCGCGCGGGTTCGGGCACCGGCCTGCACATTGGCGATGAACCGCGTTCGTGGCAGTGCGGGGCCCGAGGTGTTTCACTGGGCATTTCACGCACGCGGCAAGCCTTCATGCTTCACGGGCTTGCTGACGGAGGTGAACAGGGCCCTGATCGCCGAAGGCTTGCCTGCCTCAGGCGGCCATGCACCCCACATCACCATCAGTTACCAGGCGCCTGGTGCGCTCCGGACGCACCCCATCCGTCCGATCCTGTGGACCATCGACGAGATTCTCCTGGTCGAAGGCCACTCCCTGGGTGACCACGATGAGCACTACCGGTACGAGGTGATCGACCACTGGCCGCTGCTGCCCCTGGCGCCCGCCCGGCAGCTGGATCTGTTTGACGGCGCTGGGCCCGGGTAAAATCACGCCCCAGCGAGCCCGGTGCTTCCCCGGCTCGCTTTTTCATTCACGGAAGCCATGTAGAGGAACACCATGTACAAAAACCTCGTGGCCCGGTGCGCGTGCGCACTGGCGGCTGCCAGCTTTTTATTTCCCTTTTCCACCACCGCCCAGGCACAGACGCCGCCGCTCAAGGCCGCGTTCGTCTATGTGACGCCGCTCACCGAAGCCGGCTGGGTGCGTCAGCACGAGCAGGCCCGCCTGGCCGTGCAGGCCGCACTCGGCAACAAGGTCGAGACGCGTTATGTGGAGAACGTGCCCGAGGGTGCCGACGCCGAGCGCGTGATCCGCGACCTGGCGCAGCAGGGCCACCGCATCATCTTCACGCCCAGCTTCGGCTACATGGAACCCACGCTCAAGGTGGCGCGCGAGTTCCCGGATGTGAAGTTCGAGTCCATCACCGGCTACAAGACCGCGCCCAACGTCGCCACCGCCAACGCGCGCTATTACGAAGGCCGCTACCTGGCCGGTGTGGCCGCCGGCCGCATGGCCACGCAAGCCGGCTACATCGCCGGTTTCCCGATCCCCGAGGTGATCCAGGGCATCAACGCCTTCACCCTGGGCATGCGTTCGGTCAACCCGCGCGCCACCGTCAAGGTGGTGTGGCTGGGCGAGTGGTTCAACCCGCCGCGCGAGCGCGACGCGGCCATGACCCTGATGAACCAGGGCGCCGAGGTGCTGGCCTTCCACACCGGCTCCACCGCCGTGATGGTGGCCGCGCAGGAACGCGGCAAGCTCGCCGTGGCCTACCACTCCGACATGCGCCGCTTCGGGCCGGACGCGCAGATCGCCGCCGTCACCCACCTCTGGGGCGACTACTACACCCGCCGCGTGCAGGCCGTGCTCGACGGCACCTGGCAGAGCGCCAGCGTGTGGGGTGGGGTGAAGGAAGGCATGATCCGCGTCGACAGCTTCGGCAGCAAGGTGCCGGCCAAGGTGCGCGACGAGGTGCAGGCGCGCCAGGCCGACATGGCCGCCGGCAAGCTCACGGTGTTCGCCGCACGCAAGGACGCGGTGCGCGACAACCAGGGCAAGACGGTCATCGCGCCCGGCAAGGCGCTGGACGACGGACAGATCCTTGGCATGAACTGGCTGGTCGAAGGCGTGCAGGGCTCGGTCGAGCGCTGAGCCTGGCCCGGCGGTATGGGCCTTATCGGGGGCGCGATATGCCCCGGGCCGCCCAAGGCGTTAAGCTGCGCGGCATGAACGCCTACCGTGCCGCCCTCCTGCGTTTCGACGACCAGCAACGCCCCGTGTACGACGCCGATGGCCTGCTGGTCATCGGCCCCGATGCCCAGGGCCGCCGCGTGGTGCGCGCGGCGGGCGACCATGCCGCGCTGATCGGCAACTACCCCGGTGTGTCGGTGGAAGACCTGAGCGGCAAGCTGATCGCGCCCGGCTTCATCGACATGCACGTGCACTACCCGCAGACGGACGTGATCGGCGCGCCGGCCGCCGGGCTGTTGCCCTGGCTGGAGAACTACACCTTCCCGCACGAATCGCGCTTTCACGAGCCCGAGCACGCGCGCGAGGTGGCGGCCTTCTTCCTCGACGAACTTGCGCGCAACGGCGTGACCACCGCGCTCACCTTCGCGACCTCGCACCCGGCCTCGGTCGACGCGATGTTCGAGGCGGCGCGTGCGCGCGGCCTGCGCTTCATCACCGGCAAGGTGCTGCAGGACCGCCACAGCCCCGACGGCGTGCGCGACCAGACCGAACAAAGCCTGATCGACACCGAAGCGCTGATCCAGCGCTGGCACGGCGTGGACCGCCTGGGCTACGCGATCACGCCGCGCTTCGCGCCCACCAGCACGTCCGAGCAGTTGCGTGGCGCGGGCGAACTGGCGGCGAAGTACGGTGACGTGTGGATCCAGTCCCATGTCGCGGAAAACCGCGACGAGGTGCGCTGGGCGGCCGAGCTGTTCCCGAAGTCGCGCAGCTACTTGGGCGTGTACGGCGACTTCGGCCTGCTGCGCCAGCGCGCGGTGTACGCCCACTGCATCCACCTCGACCAGGCCGACCGCGAGCTGATGGCTGCCACCGGCACCACCGCCGCGGTGAGCCCGACCAGCAACCAGTTCCTGGGCAGCGGTTTCTTCGACTACCTCGCCGCCGACGCGGCCGGCATGGGCTACGGCCTGGCGAGCGATGTGGGCGGCGGCACCAGCTTCTCGCCGTTTCGCACCATGCTCGCGGCCTACTGCGTGGGCCGCGAAGGCCAGACCAAACAGGGCCTGAGCCTCACCCCGGGGCAGTTGTGGTGGCAACACACGGCGGGCGCGGCGCGCGCGCTCGGCCTGGAGGGCGTGGTGGGCAACCTGCTGCCCGGCCACGAAGCGGACTTCGTGGTCCTCGATCCGCAGGCCACGCCCTTGCTGGCGCGCAAGACCTCGCAGGCGAACAGCCTGGACGAGCTGCTGTTCGCGTTGATCGTGCTGGGGGATGACCGGGTGGTGGCGCGCACGGTGGTGGCTGGCGGCTGATCGGTGCGAGGGGGAGGCGGGCACGGCCTTCGCCCTGATTTTTCAAGCCTAGGGAATATCCCAGTCTGCGGGCTTCAATGACCTGAATCTGGCAACGAACCGACGTTGTTTGGCATTCAAGTGCTTTTTGTTCAGCACCCTCCTCGGTTTGGGGTGGTTCCGGGCGGTTGTCGCGAACCGCATGCCCCCTTAGCATCGCCCTGCCAATTTTTTGGGAGGTGCGATTTGAGATCAGCCGTTGCCAATTTGTGCGCAAGGTACAGCGCGCATCACGACATGAACCGCTCGTTCCTGGAGTGGGTGGGCGTTGTCGGCGTCATTGCGTTTCCATTCTTTTACCTGTTGCGGCTCACGGGGAAACTGCCTCCAAGGTATGACGACTTGGAGCTCCGGCTCATCGCCATCGCACTCTGTCTGTTGTTGGCCTTGCGACGGTGGTGGCCAAAGAGGGTGCGGGCCCTCTACCTACCTTATTCATATGGAGTCATTTGCTACTGTTTGTCGTTCTTCATGTCGTTCACGTTGCTTCAGAACAGCGGTGCCACCAGCGCAGTTGTCAACATGACGATTGGGGCCGCCCTCATCATCTTGCTCGCGGATTGGCGCAATGCGGTCGTCTTGCTTTTGCTGGGCTACGGACTGGGCTTGTCGGCCTACAGCTATGCGCATCCAGACCCTCATATTCCCTTTGAATTCTTTTCCTGGTGGGTTCCCTTGTGCAGCCTGCTGGTCGTTGGCGGAGCACTTTCAAAATTGGGTGAGCGACAAGCCGAAGTTCGCCGCATTCGCCTACTCCATGGCCTTGCGGGCTCCATCGCGCACGAGATGCGTGGTCCCATGCAGAAAATTCAACATGTCTTCGATACGCTGGAACGCGACTTGCGCGTGAGTCCCTCTATGGCCAGCGTGTCCTACACGCGTGAGCAGATCATGGCCATGGCTCGCGTGTTGAACGAAGGGCGCAACGCCATCAAGTTGGGCCTTCAGTCGATCACCGTGACCCTGCAGCAGGTCAAGACCAGAGCTTTCGATACGTCTGGCTTCACTTTCCTTTCCGCCGCGGTGTGTGCGGAGCACGCGGTGAGCGACTTCGGCTACGAGAGCGAGGCGCAGCGCGATCGGGTGCGGCTGGATGAAGTGGCCGACTTCATGTTCAAGGGCGACGAAACCGTCCTGACGTTGATCCTCTTCAACCTCATCAAGAACGCGCTCTACTACCTGTCGGCGTTTCCCGATGCGACCGTGTCGGTCACGGTGGATTCGCATCGCATCACCGTGCGAGACACGGGACCGGGCATTGCGCCAGACAAGATGGACCGGCTGTTCGAGGATTTCCAGACGTCGGGCAAGGCCGAGGGCACAGGCCTGGGTCTGGCGTTCTGTCGGCGCGCCATGCGGGCCTTCGGCGGCGAGATCCGCTGTGAATCCCAGCTGGGCGAGTTCACACAGTTCACATTGTCGTTTCCCGAGGTGCCGCAGGCCGAGGTCGAGGCGCACGCGAAAGAGTCCCTGCGGCATGCCGCGCGCCTGCTGCGAGGCGCCCGTGTCTTGCTGGTGGATCACGAGCCGTTTCAGCGCCGGAGCACCCTGTCAAAGCTGCTCTCCCTGGTCGGCAACAGCAGCGTTGACGAGGCCGCAGACGGTGCGCAGGCGCTGGAGCTGCTGCGCTCGGCCGCTGTGCCCTATGACCTCGTGGTGATGGACATCGACATGCCGGTGCTCAATGGGTACGAGACCGTGCGGCAGATCCGGTTGGGTGATGTTCCTGGGCATGAGCAGGTGCCGGTGCTCGCGCACAGCGCTCACCCGGCCGCCAGGGCGCGCGCCCGGGCGCGCGAGGCGGGCATGGACGGATTTTTAAGCAAGCCCTGCGGTCTGCCGGCGTTGGCGGGTGCGATCGTGAACCTGCTCAAGGACCAGGCCTTGCGCGAAAGCGCGAAGGACCCTGCGCCGTTCACCGGCCGCAGCGTGCTGCTGGCGGAGGACAACGCGGTGAACCGCGCGATCGTCAAGGGTTACCTGGAGACCTTGGGGCTGGAGGTGATGGAGGCGCAACAGGGGCAGGAGGTGCTTCAATGCCTGAAAGCGGGTGCGCGGCCCACCGTGATCCTGATGGACGTGGAGATGCCGGTGCTGGGCGGCATGGAGGCCACCCGGCAACTGCGCGCGATGCCTGATGGGGTGCGACACATTCCGGTGGTCGCGCTCACGGGCCACTCTTCGGCGGAAGACATGCAAGCGGCGCGGGATGCGGGGATGGACGGCTTCCTTTCCAAGCCCGTGAACGTGGTGGCCCTGCGCAAGGAGTTGGCCCGGCTGATTGGTCAGCGCGCGGTGAGCGAGGCTCCTGCCGCATCCGCACCGCCGCCGTCCGCGGGATCGGCTCTGGGCACTGCCACGGGTTCGCTGCTGGATGCCGAGCGCATCGAGCTGCTCAAGGGCATGAACATCATGGTGGACCTGCTTGCCGACGGGCTGGCCCAGGTCCGGCAACACATCGACCAGCTGGAGGAGGCGGTGCGGCGCAACGACCTGAAGGGCGCCCGCCAGGCCTTGCATTCGCTGGTGGGCCTGAGTGGCGAGATGGGGGCTCGCGCCATGTTCGAGACCACCAGGCATCACTCTCGCGTGGTGGAGAGCAATGCCTGGCCGTCCGAGCCGAACTGGCTGGAGCGGTTGGTCGCGCTCACGGCCGAATCCGAACGGGCGCTGCAGGCGAGTTTCTCGGGCGGCGGCGCTGCGCCCTGAGCTGCCTCGCCTCGGTCTGCTCAGGGCCGTGCAATGACCGCCAGGCGGTCGTCCCGGTTCAGGCGGGCCCAGTAGCTTCCGTTGGTGGCATCGAAGCCGACCACGGTGGTGTTGCCGCAGGCCGCGTCGACGTCCACGGGCAGGGCGGTCAGGTAAGCCGTCGTGTAGGTCTGGCGGCTCACGCAGTCTCTGGCCACCAGGGGCACCCATGCCTTCGCCGTGGTGTCGTAGCGCGCGAGGGCGCTGTTCGTGGCGTTGCGCCCCGCCGGTGCCGCCAGCTCCACCACGTAGGAGTCACCCACGGTGTCTTCCCGCAGTGCCCAGCCCTGGCCGGCATGCGCAGGCAATGCCGCCACCGGCAGCTTCACCTGCTCGGTGCCGTTGCCGTAGCTGCCGGGCAGGCCCATGTCGGTGCGCAGGTTCTTGGGGCGGCCGTAGGCGTCGATGTAGGTGCCGTCCTGGCCGCTGATGCCGCTGACGAAGAGTTCGTCGCCGAGCGTGGCGCCACTCGCCGCCTGCCAGCTCAGCGTCACCTGCTTCTTCAGGTCGATGGTGGTCTCGCGCACCTCCACTTCCTCGCTCGGCGTGCCCGCGTTGATGACCCGGGCGCGCTGGCTGTTGTTGAGGTTCGGGCTGTAGCTCTGGTCGCGGATGAACATGTAGCGGTACATCATGGACTCCATCTCGAGGTTGCTGTTCGCGAACGAATAGCCCGGCGTGGCGCTCATGGTGCGCGTGCGCGTGTCGTGGCGGTTGTAGGTGTGGTTGGCACCGTCGAGCAGGCGCGCGCGGTTGCCGCCCTTCGAGATGCAGGTGCTGGTGCGGTACGAGAGGTCGTAGGCGCCGTTGCGCTGCACCTCCGGCGGCATGCTGGACGGGTAGACCACCTTGCTGCAGTGGTCCTTGGTGCGCACGAAGCGGTCCAGCAGTTTCCAGTCGGGCACGGCCAGCTGCTGCAGGGCATCGCTGTTGCTCATCACCGAGTGCGTGACGAAGTAGGAGCGGTAGTCGATCCGCGGGCCCGTGACCTCGAACACGGAGGCGTTCACGTCCACGCTGCCGGTGGTCTCATGCTGCACCTTGAGCATCACCAGGTTCTGGATGCGCTCGTGTTCGCTGAAGCGCGTTTCGTAGCCCTTGTAGGCCGCGTTGCCGGAGATGATCTGGGTGAAGGGCAGGTCGTTGTCGTCGCGCACGACGCTGCGTGAGTAGTGGTGCTCGTGGCCGGAGAGGTAGATCACGTCGTGCCGCGCGAGCAGGGTGCGGTACTTGTCGTAGACCTCGCGGAACTTCACGTCGTTGACGATCGAGATGCTGCCGTCCACGATGTTCTCGCGCACCAGGCCGTAGCGGTTGCCCGCGAAGGAGTTGTGCGTCTGCAGCAGGATGTGGTCCGCCTTGGGGCCATGTTTGAGGATCATGGCCTCGACGAAATCGTAGGAGCGCTCGAACCAGCCGTACGAGATGTTGATCAGCAGCACGTTGCCGCGCACCAGGGCGTAGTTCTTGTTGCGTGAGCCGGCCATGTGCTCGGCATCCGCCGGGATGAAGGACTCCACCGTGTCGTGCCAGTCCTGGTCGGTGCCCTTGGGCTCGTGGTTGCCCATCACCGGCAGGATGGTCATCTTGTCCTTGTAGCGCTCGGCCAGCTCGCGCCATTGCGCGTACTCGGCCGGTGTGCCGTTCTCCACCAGATCGCCCACGGCCAGCACCAGCTTCACGCCCGACTGTTCATAGAGATCCAGCACGGCCTTCATGGGATGCAGCGCCACGCCCGACGCGCTGCCCTGGGTGTCGGGCAACACGCCGATGCGCAAGGTGGCGGCGGTCGGGGTCGGTGTGACCGGCGGCGTGCTCGGGTTGGTCGGCGCGGACGCGTCACCGCCGCCACCACCACCACAGGCCGCCAGCGTGATGGTGGCCGCCAACGTCAGCGCGCTGGTGGTCCAGCGCTGGCTCTTTTTTGCAAACATGCATCGTCCTCGGGTTGTTGAAAACCAGCGACGATGCAGACTTGACGTGTCAAGTGTGTGAATTTGTAAAGTTGATCTGGCAACTGATCCGATCGGATGGGTCAGTTGTACGTCAACGCTCGCGCCTTGCCCCAGAACACGCGGTACATGTAGATGGTGTAGATGATGATCACCGGCAGCGTGATGGCCACGCCGATGAAGATGACGGTGAGCGAACCGGTGGACACGGCAGCCTGCCACACGGTCATGCGGCCAATCACGATGTCGGGGAAGATGCTGTACGCCAGGCCGAAGAAGGCCAGCACGAAGATCAGCACGGTGGCGGCAAACACCACCCAGCCGTAGCCCGCCTTCACCACATTGGGGTGCGTGACCACCCAGCGCACCGCGAAGAAGGCGATCGCGCAGCTCAGCGGGATGGGCATGAGGCCGAACACCTCGGGCACGCTGAACCACTTGGCCACCACGCCGGGGTTGACCAGCGGCGTGGCCGCCGAGATCGCCACCAGCGCAATGCCCATGGGCCACAGCACGCGCGCCGCCCAGCGCACCGCGTGGGCCTGCAGCTCGCCTTCGGTTTTCATGATCAGCCAGCCCGCGCCGAGCAGGATGTAGGCCGCCGGCAGCGTGAGCGCGATGCCCAGGCTGAAGGACAGGCCCAGCCAGCCCTTGTCGAAGCCGGTGATGTAGCTGCCCAGCATCCAGCCCTGCGAGGCGCTGGCCAGCAGCGAGCCGACGAAGAAGGCGCGGTTCCAGAACGGCACGTACTTCGTCGGTGCCTTCACGCGGAAGTCGAACGCCACGCCGCGCAGGATCAGGCCGATCAGCATCACGGCCACCGGCAGGTACAGCGCCTGCAGCACGAGGCCGTGCGCCATCGGGAAGGCCACCAGCAGCACACCGACACCGAGCACCAGCCAGGTTTCGTTGGCGTCCCAGAACGGGCCGATGCTGGAGATCATGGTGTCCTTCTGCTCCTTGCTCTCGGCCAGGGGCAGCAGCAGCCCCACGCCGAGGTCGTAGCCGTCGAGGATCACGTAGGCCAGCAGGGCCAGGCCCATCACGGCCAGGAAGATGAGGGGGAGCACTTCGGCCCAGGTGGTCATGTTCATGGGGTTTCTCCTCCGTTCGTTCAGACGCCGGCCTTGCCGAGTTCGGCACCGTGGGGCGCTTCGGGGGCATGCTTGAACGGGTGCTCGGCCATGTACTTGAGCACACCGACGTAGGTGATGAGCAGCAGGCCGTAGACGATGAGGTAGGCCGCGAGCGTGGTCGCGATCATGGGCGAGGGGGTGGTGGTGACCACCTCGGCGGTGCGCAGGTGGCCGTAGACCAGGAAGGGCTGGCGGCCGATCTCGGTGACGTACCAGCCCGAGAGCGTGGCCAGCCAGCCCGAGAAGGTCATGCCCGCCAGCACGTACAGCGCGGGTTTCGGCAGGTCCAGCGAGCCCGGCGGCTGGCGGCGCCGGCGCCAGAGCAGCCAGGCCGAGACCCAGGCCACCACCAGCATCAGCGAGCCCACACCCACCATCACGCGAAAGGCCCAGAAGATCGGCGCCACGGGCGGGTGCGCGTTCGGGAATTCGTTCAGCCCTTTGAGTTCGGCGTCCATGTCGTGCGCCAGGATCAGGCTCGCCATCTTGGGGATCTTCACCGCGTAGTGCGTGGTGCCGGCGGCTTCGTCGGGAATGCCGAACAGCGTGAGCGGCGCGCTCTTCTCGGTGTGCCAGATGCCTTCGAGCGCCGCGATCTTGGCGGGCTGGTGCTCCAGCGTGTTCAGGCCGTGCATGTCACCGGCCACGAACTGCAGCGGCATGGCGACCGAGGCCGCGATGATGGCCGTGCGCAAGGCCTTGTGCGTGCCGCCGGTGGCGCTGCCCTTGATGAGCTGCCAGGCGCACAGGCCGGCGATGAGGAACGAGGCCGTGAGCGCCGAGGCCAGCAGCTTGTGCGCCAGGCGGTAGGGGAAGGACGGGTTGAACACCACGGCGAACCAGTCGACCGGCATGAACTTGCCGTCCACGATCTCGAAGCCTGCGGGGGTCTGCATCCACGAGTTCAGGCTCAGGATCCAGAACGCCGACATGGTGGTGCCGAAGGCCACCAGGAAGGTGGCGGCCAGGTGCACGCGCTCGCTCACGCGGCCCCGGCCGAACAGCATGATGCCCAGGAAGCTGGCTTCCAGGAAGAAGGCGGTCAGCACCTCGTAGCCCAGCAGCGGGCCCGCGATGTTGCCGGCCCGCTCCATGAAGCCGGGCCAGTTGGTGCCGAACTGGAAGCTCATCACGATGCCCGAGACCACGCCCAGCGCGAAGCTCAGCGCGAACACCTTGGTCCAGAAGTAGTAGGCCTCTTCCCAGGCCGGGTCGCGCGTCTTGAGGTAGCGGATGCGGAAGAACAGCAGGAACCAGCCCATCGCGATCGTGATGGTCGGGAACAGGATGTGAAAGCTGATGTTGGCCGCGAACTGGATGCGCGAAAGGATCAGGGCGTCCATGGGGAGTTCTCCTGGGTGTTCTTGTGGAGGTCAGGCCGCGTCGGGCAGCTTGTCGGGGCGCGCGCTGCGGCCCGCGCCCTTGCCGGTGAGCCGGTCCTTGAGTTCGAGCACGCGCGTGACGGTCGCGCCCATGCCCATCAGCTGCATCGCGGTCTCGGGGGCCAGCTTCTGCACGTCGTCGAACCAGGTCATGAGGCGGTCGATCAGGTCGTGCATCTCGCGCATGCGGGCCTGGGCATGGCGCTCGGCGTCGGTCTTGGGCGTTTCCAGCAGCGCGGTGCGCAACATGGACAAGGTGGGCTCCACTTCGCGGCGGCGGCGCTCCTCGGCCAGCACGCGGAAGATTTCCCAGACATCGGCCGGCGCCTCGAAGTACTCGCGCCGGTCGCCCGGCTGGTGGCGCAGGCGCACCAGCCGCCAGGCCTGCAGCTCCTTCAGGCCCATGCTCACGTTCGAGCGCGAGAACTCCAGCGTCTCGGCGATCTCGTCGGCGTTGAGCGCATTGGGGGAGATGAACAGCAGGGCGTAGATCTGGCCCACGGTGCGGTTGATGCCCCAGCGGCTGCCCATTTCCCCGAAGTGGGCAACGAACTCGCGGTTGAGGGGCGGGAGGTGATCTTGCAAGGGCATGGTCGGAAATGTAGTCGGTTTTGTCTGAATTTTCAGTAATTACTGAAATTACGGGAACTTCATGGGGATTCTCGGCGGCAAGGTGGGGTGGGCGTGGCACCTACAATCGCGCCCCATGAGCATCAAAAGCGACAAATGGATCCGCCGCATGGCCGAACAACACGGCCTGATCGAACCGTTCGAGCCCAACCAGGTGCGGGCAGTGGATGGCAAGAAGGTCATCAGCTACGGCACCTCGAGCTACGGCTACGACATCCGATGCGCCCCGGAATTCAAGGTGTTCACCAACATCCACAGCACCGTGGTGGACCCGAAGAACTTCGACGAGAACAGCTTCGTGGACATCAACAAGGACGTCTGCGTGATCCCGCCCAACAGCTTCGCGCTGGCGCGCACGATGGAGTACTTCCGCATCCCGCGCAACGTGCTCACCATCTGCCTGGGCAAGAGCACCTACGCGCGCTGCGGCATCATCGTCAACGTCACGCCTTTCGAGCCCGAGTGGGAGGGCTATGTGACGCTGGAGTTCAGCAACACCACGCCGCTGCCGGCCAAGATCTACGCGGGCGAGGGCTGCGCCCAGGTGCTGTTCTTCGAGAGCGACGAGGTCTGCGAAACCTCCTACAAGGACCGCGGCGGCAAGTACCAGGGCCAGATCGGCGTCACGCTGCCCAAGGCCTGACGGTTCGCATGCCTTGACCCAGGTCAAGGCGGCCGGCCGACCCGGCCGATAGCATGCCGGGCATGTCACGCAACCCGCCCGGCTTCTCTTCCCCCGACCCCATTCCCGTCGGTCAACCCCTGCCGCACCGCAAGGTGATCCGGGGCTGGCTCGCCCCGCTCGTGGAGCGGCGCACCGCGCGCGCCATCGCGCTGCTGGTGTTCGACTGGGTGGTCTTCGCCGCGCTCATGGCCGGCACCGTGCTGTTCGCCGCCGTGTGGGCCAAGCTGCTGTGCGGCCTGGCGGCGGGTTTCATGATCGGGCGGCTGTTCATCATCGGCCACGACGCCTGCCACCAGAGCTACACACCGCACCGAGGGCTCAACCGCGTGCTGGGCCGCATCGCCATGCTGCCCTCGCTCACGCCCTACAGCCTGTGGGAGGTGGGGCACAACGTGGTGCACCACGGCTACACCAACCTCAAGGGCGTGGACTTCGTCTGGGCGCCGCTCACGCGCGAAGAATTCGCCGCGCTCTCGCCGATGCGCCGCGCCATGGAGCGCGTGTACCGCAGCGGCTTCGGCCCAGCGCTGTACTACCTGGTGGAGATGTGGTGGAACCGCATGTTCTTCCCGCGCAAGACCTACATGGGCACGCGGCGCGCCGAGTTCGTGTGGGATGGCGTGTTCGTCAGCGCCACGGCAGTGCTGTGGATCGCCGGCCTGGTGGCCGCCGCCTCGGCCACCGGCCAGTCGGTCTGGCTGCTGCTGGCGATGGGCTTCGCCGTGCCCTTCCTGTTCTGGAACGCGATGATCGGTTTCGTGGTCTACGTGCACCACACGCACACGGCGGTGCAGTGGCACGACGACAAGGCCGCCTGGGGCCGCGCCGCGCCCTTCGTCTCGACCACCGTGCACCTTACCTTCCCGCTGCGCATCGGCGCGATGCTGCACCACATCATGGAGCACACCGCGCACCATGTGGACATGAGCATCCCGCTCTACCAGCTCGAGGGTGTGCAGCGCCTGCTGGAGGACGCCTTGCCGGGCCGCATCATCGTGCAACGCTTCTCCTGGCGCTGGTACTTCGACACCGCGCGCCGCTGCAAGCTGTACGACTTCGGCCAGCGCTGCTGGACCGACTTCCAGGGCCGCCCGACCAGCCCCTGCGCACCTGCCGTCGCCTGAGCCCTGCGGGCCTGTGCCCGCTTCATAATGGGATACCCGCACCCGTATCGAGGTCGCCGAGGAGCCATGCCATGAAGTGGGAAAACAACCGCCAGTCCGATCAGATCGAAGACCGCCGCTCCGACCCGGGTGGCGGGCTCGGTGGCCTGGGCGGCGGCCGCCGCGTCGGCGGGCGCGGCATCGGGCTGGGCACCATCGCCGTGGCGCTGGTGGCGGGCTGGATCTTCGGCATCAATCCCATGACCATCCTGGGCGTGCTCGGTGGTGTCGGCGGTGAGGCACCCACGGCCCAGGTGGAGACCACCCAGGGCCCGACGCAGGCGCCCACCGACGACATGGGCAAGTTCGTCGCCGCCGTGCTCGGCGGCACCGAGGACGTGTGGGGCCAGGTGTTCCAGCAGGCCGGTGCGGCCTACCAGAAGCCGCGCCTGGTGCTGTTCCGGGGCGCCACGCCCACGGCCTGCGGCACCGGCCAGGCGGCCATGGGGCCGTTCTACTGCCCGGGCGACCAGAAGGTCTACATCGACCTGAGCTTCTACGACACCCTGCGCCGCCAGCTCGGCGCGCCGGGCGACTTCGCCCAGGCCTACGTGATCGCGCACGAGGTCGGCCACCACGTGCAGAACCTGATGGGCATCACCGACCAGATGGAACAGGCCCGCCGGCGCATGGGCGAGCGCGAATACAACGCGCTGTCGGTGCGCCTGGAGCTGCAGGCCGACTGTTTTGCCGGCATCTGGGCCCACCACAACCAGAAGAGCCGGGCGATTCTGGAGCCGGGCGACGTGGAGGAGGCGCTTAACGCCGCCGCCGCGATCGGTGACGACGCCTTGCAGCGCAAAAGCCAGGGGCAGGTGGTGCCCGACAGCTTCACCCACGGCACCAGCGCGCAGCGCCAGCGCTGGTTCAACACCGGGCTGCAGAGTGGCAGTGTGCAGTCCTGCGACACCTTCAAGGCGGGCAGCGTCTGAGGCCTGCGGGGGCCGTCGGCCCGGATTTCGGTGAAAAACGGTCAAAGTGCGACAATACAGGGCTAACTTTGACGCCAATGACCCAATCCTTCTCCGAACTTTCCCTCTCACCTGCCATCGAGCGCGCCGTGGCCGAGATGGGCTACGCGACCATGACGCCCATCCAGGCGCAGGCGATTCCGGTGGTGCTGCAAGGCCGTGACGTGATGGGCGCCGCCCAGACCGGCACCGGCAAGACCGCCGCGTTCACGCTGCCCCTGCTGCAGCGCATGCTCAAGCACGAGAACGCCTCCACCTCGCCCGCGCGCCACCCGGTGCGTGCCCTGGTGCTGCTGCCCACGCGCGAGCTGGCCGACCAGGTGGCCGAGCAGGTCAAGCTGTACGCGAAGTACACCAACCTGCGCAGCACGGTGGTGTTCGGCGGCATGGACATGAAGCCGCAGACCGCCGAGCTGAAAAAGGGCGTCGAGGTGCTGGTGGCCACGCCCGGTCGTCTGCTGGACCACATCGAGGCCAAGAACTGCGTGCTCAACCAGGTCGAGTACGTGGTGCTCGACGAGGCCGACCGCATGCTCGACATCGGCTTCCTGCCCGATCTGCAGCGCATCCTGAGCTACTTGCCCAAGCAGCGCACCACGCTGCTGTTCTCGGCCACCTTCTCGCCCGAGATCAAGCGCCTGGCCAACAGCTACCTGCAGGACCCGGTGACCATCGAGGTCGCGCGCTCCAACGCCACGGCGTCCACCGTGGAGCAGCATTTCTACCGCGTGGAAGACGACGACAAGCGCGGCATCCTCAAGCAGATCCTGCGCGAGCGCGGCCTCAAGCAGGCCTTCGTGTTCGTCAACAGCAAGCTCGGTTGCGCGCGCCTGGCGCGGTGGACCTGCTGGTCTGCACCGACGTGGCCGCGCGCGGCCTGGACATCAAGGACGTGCCGGCGGTGTTCAACTTCGACATCCCGTTCAACGCCGAGGACTACGTGCACCGCATCGGCCGCACTGGCCGCGCAGGCGCTTCGGGCCTGGCGGTGTCGTTCGTGAGCGGGCGCGACACGCGCCTCATGGCCGACCTGGAAAAGCTGCTGGGCAAGAAGCTGGAACTGGAAGCGCTGGAATTCGAAGCCGACCGCCGCCCGGCGGGCCGCTTCAACGATGGCCAGCGCGCCTGGCAGCAACCCGAAGGGCAGGACGCCGAGCGCCGTGAGAGCCGGGCCATCCGCGAAAGCCGCGAGAGCCGCACCCCGCGTGAAGCCCGTGGCCCGGCCGATGCGCGCCCGGCCCGTGCGCGCGTGCCCGCCGACCCGCTGTTCGACAAACCCTACGAACCCAGCCAGGCGAGCGACGACGCCCTGCCGTCGTGGGAAGTGTCGCAACGCGCCACCGCGCGCGCGGCGTCGCCCAACATCAAGACGCGCCGCAAGGTGGCGGCCTTGTTCAAGAGCGCCCCCGCACCGGCGCCGGCTCAGGAAAGCTGAGGGCACAGCCCTTGCCTGAGCCTGCCAGGCGGCTTCGGCCGCCGCTCCTTCAGTGCTTCCCCGGCCGGCTGGCCTGCTCGCAGCGCACCGAGATCCGCTCCACCTCGCCCGGCACGCCGGTGATGCGGGCCGCGGTGAGGCAACCGCCCCACACACAACCCGTGTCCAGTGCCTGCAGGTCATGGCGGTGCACCGTGCCCAGCGTGGACCAGTGGCCGAACGCGATCGGCACCCCCTCGGTGCGCCGGCCCGGCACCTCGAACCAGGGCATGAAGCCCTCGGGCGCCGCGCCCGCGCTGTCCTTGGTCTCGAACTCCATCACGCCCTGCGCGGTGCAGAAGCGCAGCCGCGTGAACGCGTTGACGATCACGCGCAGCCGCGCCGCGCCGCGCAGCGAGTCGCTCCACAAGGGCGGCTCGTTGCCGTACATCTCGCTCAGGAACGCGGTCCAGTCGTCGCCCCGCAGCACCGCCTGCAGTTCGCCTGCTCGCGCCAGCGTGCCGGCCACGTCCCACTGCGGCAACACACCCGCATGCACCATCAGCCAGCCGTGCTCGAACAAGGCCATGGGCCGTGCGCGCAGCCAGTCGAGCAGGGCATCGCGGTCGGGCGCGGCGAGGATCTCGCCCACCGTGTCGCTGCGGTGCGGCTTGCGCACGCCGTGCGCCGTGGCCAGCAGGTGCAGGTCGTGGTTGCCGAGCAGGCAGTGCGCCGCGCCTTCGAGCGCGATCAGCCGGCGCAGCACGGCCAGCGAGGCCGGTCCCCGGTTGACCAAATCACCCAGCAGGTACAGCGTGTCGCGGCTGGGTGAGAAACCGATGTCGTCGAGCAGGCGGCCGAGCGCGGCGTCGCAGCCCTGCACATCCCCGATCATGTAAAGTGCCATGGGCCGATTATGGACACCCTCCTCATTGTTTTTCTGACGCTGCTCAATGGCGCCTTCGCCATGTCCGAACTGGCCCTGGCGTCCAGTCGCAAGGCGCGGCTGACGGCCATGGCCGAGGCCGGCGACAAGGGCTCGGTCACCGCGCTCAAGCTGCTGGAGAACCCCACACAGTTCCTGTCGTCGGTGCAGGTTGGCATCACCTCCATCGGCATGCTCAACGGCATCGTCGGCGAGGCCGCCTTCAGTGACGACCTGGGGCGCCAGCTCGTGGCCTGGGGCCTGACGCCGGCCACGGCCAGCGTGGCCGCCACCGCGATCGTGGTGGCGATCATCACCTTCATCACCATCGTGTTCGGCGAGCTGGTGCCCAAGCGCATCGGCCAGCTCTACCCCGAGGCGGTGTCGCGCTGGGTCTCGCGCCCCATGGCCTTCGTGGCCCAGGCCGCCAAGCCCTTCGTGTGGCTGCTCACGCACACCACGCAGTGGGTGCTCAAGCTGCTGCGCATCGACACCAACGCGGTGCAGCACGTGACCGAGGAAGAGATCAACGCCAGCCTGGAAGAGGGCGTGGACGCCGGCATCATCGAGGAGCACGAGCACCAGATGGTGCGCAACGTGTTCCTGCTCGACGACCGCCAGCTCACCTCCATCATGGTGCCGCATTCGGAGATCGAGTGGCTCGATGCCGAGGACCGCATCGACGCGGCGGTGCAGAAGGCCTGGACCACCGGCCATTCCTGGTACCCGGTGTGCCGGGGCGGGCTGGACGACGTGGTCGGCGTGATCCACCTGCCGCGCATGCTCGCGCTGCAGGCCGAAGGCCACAACGAGCCCCTGCAGCAGCACGTGCAGCCCGCCGTCTTCGTGCCCGAGACGCTCAGCGGCATGGAGCTGCTGGAGCAGTTCCGCGAGCGCGCGACGCGCATGGTGTTCGTGGTCGATGAATACGGCGTGGTGCAGGGCCTGCTCACGCCGCTGGACATGCTGGAAGCGATCACCGGCGAGCTGTCGCCGCGCACCGCCGTGGACGCCTGGGCCACGCAGCGCGAAGACGGCGCGTGGCTGGTGGACGGCGCGATGCCGGTGACCGAGCTGAAGTCCCGCCTGGCGATCGACGCCTTGCCCGACGAGGACAAGGGCCGCTACAACACCGTGGCCGGCCTCATGCAGGCGGTGGCGGGCGACCTGCTGGGCCGGCGCGAGCACGTGGACTGCGCGGGCTGGCGTTTCGAGGTGCTGGTGATGGACGGCCGCCGCATCGACCAGGTGCTGATCACGCGCCTGCCCGAGCCCGAGGTGGAAGCCGCCGTCGAGGCCGACGGCTGAGCCCACCGCAGGCTTACAGGCCCCACCAGGAGGGCAACAGGCGGCGCACCTCCGGGCGGGCGAAGCGCTCGTCCATCAGCACCACCACGCCTTCGTCGGCCGGCCCACGGATGACGCGGCCGGCGGCCTGCACCACCTTCTGCAAGCCCGGGAACAGGTAGGCGTAGTCGTAGCCCTGCCCGAAGCGCGCCTGCAGCCGCGCGCGCAGCTGCTCGTTCACCGGGTTGAGCTGCGGCAGGCCCAGCGTGGCGATGAAGGCGCCGATGAGGCGCCGCCCGGGCAGGTCGATGCCTTCACCGAACGCGCCGCCCAGCACCGCGAAGCCGATGCCCTGGCTGTCTTCGGTGAAGCGCGCGACGAAGGCCTCGCGCTCGGGCTCGCCCATGCCGCGCGACTGCGCCCACACTGGCAGCGCCGGGTGCGTGGTCTGCAGGCGTTGCAGCGCCTGCTGCAGGTAGTCGAAGCTGCTGAAGAAGGCCAGGTAGTTGCCGGGCCGCTGGGTGTACTGGTCGGCCATGACGGCCACCAGCCGGTCGAGCGAGGCGGCGCGGTCGGCGTAGCGGGTGGACAGGTGCGGCGTCACGCGCACCTGCAACTGGGCGGCCTCGAAAGGCGAGGGCACGTCGAGCCGGGCCGTGTCTTCCGGCAGGCCCAGCAGGTCGCTCACATAGGCCATGGGGCTGAGCGTGGCCGAGAACAGCGTGGCGCTGCGCGCGGCCTGCCAGCGCGGCCGCAGCAGCGGGCCGGGGTCGAGGTTGCGGATGTGGAGCACCGGCTGGCGCGTGCGGCCGGCCGCGCGCGGCGGGGTCGTGAGGTCCACCAGCGAGTGCTCGGCGAACACCTCGGCCACGCGCAGGAATCGCTGCACCTCGAACAGCCAGTCCTGCAGGCCGGCCGCGTTCGCGCCCTCGGGCTCCAGCGCGAGGTGGTCCGACAGCGCCGCGCTGTGGCGTTGCAATGCCTCGATGAAGGCCGCGGGCAGCTCGGGCAGCACCGTGTGTTCCTGCGTCTGCTGGCGCGCGAGCGCGCTCCACGGCCGCTGCAGCCGGTCCATGGCTTTCTTCAGCGCGGGCGGCGCGGTCTTGCGCACCCCCTGGAACGCGGCGGGGCGCAGCTCGGCGCTGTACATCAGCCGCGCGCGCTCGATCAGGTTGTGGGCCTCGTCCACCAGCAGGCCCACGCGCAGGTCGTCGTTCACCGTGAGCGACCAGGCGTGTGCGCTGAGGTCGAAGAAGTGGTTGAAGTCGCCCACCACCACGTCGCTCCAGCGCAGCAGGTCCTGGCCCAGGTAGTAGGGGCAGACCTCGTGGCGCCCGGCGATCTCGCTCAGCGCGGCCTTGTCCAGCCAGCCGGCCTGCGCGGCGGCTTCGCGCGCGGCCGGCAGGCGGTCGTAGAAGCCGCGCGCGAGCGGGCAGGACTCGCCGTGGCAGGCCTTGTCCGGGTGCTCGCAGGCCTTGTCGCGCGCCACCAGCTCGAGCACGCGCAGCGGTTGCACCTGCATGCGTTGCAGCGCATGCAGCGCGAGCTGGCGGCCGGGCGTCTTGGCGGTCAGGTAGAAGAGCTTGTGCGTGCCCTGGGCGGGGGCCGCGCGCAAGGCCGCGAACAGCGTGGCCATGGTCTTGCCGATGCCGGTGGGCGCCTGCGCGAGCAGGTGGCGCCCGGCGCCGTGGCAGCGGTAGACGGCGGCGGCCAGCTCGCGCTGCCCGGGCCGGAAACCCTCGAACGGAAAGGCCAGCGCCTGCAGCGCCGCGTCGCGCGCGGCGCGGTGCGCCTGCTCGGCGCTCGCCCAGCCGGCGTAGCGCGCGCAGAGCGACTCGAAGAAGGCCTTGAGGTCCACCGCGCTGTGCCAGACCGGCAGCACGGTCTCCTGCCCGGTGTCGATGTTGAAGTAGACGAGCGCGAGTTCGATGCGCTCCAGCGCGTGCTGCTCGCACAGCATCCAGCCGTAGATCCGCGCCTGCGCCCAGTGCAGCGCGCGGTGGTTGTCGGGGATGCGCGCGGCGTCGCCCCGGTGGGTCTTGATCTCCTCCAGGCGCGGCACCGCCGGGTCGAAGCCGTCGGCCCGGCCCTGCACCCGCAACTCGCCGCAGGTGGCGCTCAGCGGCACCTCGCGCTGGTAACCGGCCGCGCGCCGCGCGGTCACGGTGGTGTGGCCGGCGATGCCGTCCTGCGCGCTCGGTGAGGGGGTGAAGCGCAGGTCCAGGTCGCCCGCCTTGGCCGCGAACGCGCACAGCACGCGCACCGCCACGGAGGCGGTGGTCGTGTCGATGGACGGTGGGTTGGCCGACATGCCCTGCCATGGTACTGGACATATAGTCAGTGGATGCCTGCCATCGCCCCCGCCCTGACGCGGCGACACCACCAGCGCCTGCGCGAGATCTACCGCTCGGCCGGCTGGCCCTGCCTGGATATGCTGGAGGTGGAGCTGCTCGCTGCCGGCCTGCTGGAGCGCCGGCCCTCGACCGAGGGTTTCGAAAACCTGCGTGTGACCGAGGCCGGCATCCAGCGGCTGGCCGAGGTGTTCAGCCAGAACAAGGCCGCGCGCACGCCGCACGAGACCCTGGTGGAGCGCGTGGCCGCGGCGATGGCCCAGGCCGGGCGGCTCAGCTGGCGCGGCCTGGCGCTGCGCGTGCCGCTGCCGCGCGCGCTGTTGGACGGGGGCGAGCCCGCCACGGAATCGGGTGGCCCGCAGCAGGCCTGTGCTTTCGAGAGCGAGGCCGTCGTCGCCACACCCGCGCACGGCTGGTGCATGGCCTGCCCGGACGTGTTCTCGGTGCGCCACACCACCGTGGAGGCCTACCTGGAGCCCGTGGTGCACGAGATCAAGGTCAGCCGGGCCGACCTGCTGGGCGACCTGCGCAAACCCGCCAAACGCGCCGCCTACCTGGGGCTGGCCAGCGCCTGCTGGTACGTGCTGGGGCAGGACGCCAAGGGCCGCCCCATCGCCGCGCCGGACGAGGTGCCGCCCGAGTGCGGCGTGATGCAGCTGGAAGGCGAGCGGCTGGTGGTGGCGCGCGAAGCGCCGCGCCGCGCGGTCGAGCGCCTGCCTTTTCATGTGTGGATGGCGCTGGCGCGCAGCGGGCCGGCGGTGCGGCCGGAGGACGACGCGCAGTCGCTGCTGTGACCCGATCGGTGAAATCCCACTGGCGCCGCGCGGCCGCTCTGGCGATGATGTGCGCCTGTGCTGTTTCAAGGAGACCACGATGAAAACCCTGAACGACCACCTCAGCCAGTACGCGGCCTACCACCGCGACCGCCGCAACATCGTCACGCACTTCATCGGCATTCCCATGATCGTGCTCGCCGTCGTCGTGCTGCTCGCGCGCCCGACCTTCGAGGTGGCGGGCCTGTCGCTCTCCCTGGCCACGCTGGCGGTGATCGCCGCCACGCTCTACTACCTGCGGCTGGACCTGCGCTTCGGCGTGGCGATGGGCGTGCTGCTCGCGGCCTGCCTGGCGGTGGCGCATGCCACCGCAGGCCTGTCCACCGTGGCCTGGGCCACGCTGGGCGTGGGCCTGTTCGTGGTGGGCTGGGTGATCCAGTTCATCGGCCACATCTTCGAGGGCCGCAAGCCGGCCTTCGTGGACGACGTCATGGGCCTCATCATCGGCCCGCTGTTCGTGGTGGCCGAGGCGGCCTTCCTGATGGGGCTGCGCCGCGAGGTGGAGGCGGTGGTCGAATCGCGCGCGGGGCCGGTGCACGGCGGTCGCGAGCTGGCCAAGTGATCCGCCCCGAATCGCCCGGGGACGTCGAAGCCATCCACGCCCTGACGGCGGCGGCCTTCCAGCGCGCGCCGCACACCAGCCACACCGAGCACCTCATCGTCGATGCCCTGCGCGCCGCGGGGCAACTCGCGCTGTCGCTGGTCGACGAGCGGCAGGGCGCCGTGGTGGGCCACGTGGCCGTGTCGCCGGTGACGGTGTCGGATGGCACGCGGCACTGGTTCGGCCTGGGCCCGATTTCGGTGCTGCCCGGTTACCAGGGGCTGGGCGTGGGCAGCGGTCTCATGCGCGCGACCCTGCAGCGCCTGCGCGAGCAGGGTGCGGGCGGCTGCGTGCTGCTCGGCGAGCCGGCCTTCTACGGCCGCTTCGGTTTTCGCGCCGAACCCGGTCTGCTGCTGCCGGGCGTGCCGCCCGAGTATTTCCAGGCCCTGGCGTTCCACGGGCGGGTGCCGCACGGCGAGGTGAGCTACCACGAGGCTTTCGACGTGCGGCCGCCCGAAGCCGAAAACCACACGCTCTGACGGGCCGATCACCGCGCGCTGGCGGCGCGCCCGATTTCATGTAACTATACAAGTTACATGAAGCTCGACAGCAAACTCTCGTCCATCCTCCACCTGCTGCTGCACATGGCGCAGAGCGAGCGGCCCATGACCTCCGAGGCCCTGGCCGCCTGCCTGCAGGGCGGCAGCCCGGTGGTCGTGCGTCGCACGCTGGCCGGCCTGCGCGAGGCCGGCTTCGTGAGCTCCGAGCGCGGCCACGGCGGCGGCTGGGTGCTGGCCTGCAACCTGAAGACCGTGACCCTGCGCGACGTGTACGAGGCGGTCGGCGCGCCCACGGTGTTCGCCATCGGCCACCGCTCGGACAACCCCGAGTGCCTGGTCGAGCAGGCGGTCAACGAGGCCCTGTCGGGCGCGCTGCAGGAGGCCCAGACCCTGCTGGTGCAGCGCCTGGGGCGCGTGACCCTGGCCGACCTTGCGGCCGATTTCAACCGCCGTTTCGACGCCCATCCCCATGCCAGGAGCCACCATGCCCACCACCAACTTCCCGAATGACGCCGTCGTGATCGGCGGCAGCTACGCCGGCCTGTCCGCCGCCCTGCAACTGGCGCGGGCGCGCCGCCGCGTGCTGGTGATCGACGCCGGCCTGCGCCGCAACCGCTTCGCCAGCGCCTCGCACGGTTTCCTCGGCCAGGACGGCCGCGCGCCTGGCGACATCGCCGCCGAAGGCAAGGCCCAGCTGCTCGCCTACCCCAACGTGCGCTGGCTGGACGGGACCGTCGCGCGCGCCGAGGCACAGGGCGAAGGCTTCGGCGTGGTCCTCGACGACGGTCGCACCGAGCAGACCCGCAAACTGGTGATCGCCACCGGCGTGGTGGACGAGCTGCCCACCATCGAAGGCCTGGCCGAACGCTGGGGGCGCGGCGTCTTCCACTGCCCCTACTGCCACGGCTACGAACTCGACAACGGCCGCATCGGCGTGCTGGCGGTCAGCGAGATGTCCATGCACCACGCGCTGATGCTGCCGGACTGGGGCACCACCACGTTCTTCCTCAACGACGCCTTCGTGCCCGACGAGGCGCAGCGCGCCGCGCTGGCCGCGCGCGGTGTGGCGGTGGAGGCCGGTGCGGTGGCGCGCCTGGTGGACACCGCCACGGTGGAACTGCGCGACGGTCGCCGCTTCCCCCTGGACGGCGTCTTCACCATGGCGCGCACGCACATCGCCAGCCCGGTGGCGGCGCAGCTGGGTTGTGCGCTGGAAGAGGGACCCACGGGCGCCTTCATCCGCACCGATGCGATGCAGGCCACCAGCGTGCCTGGCGTGTTCGCCTGTGGTGATGCCGCGCGCGCGGCGGGCAACGTGGCGATCTCGGTGGGCGCGGGCGCCATGGCCGGGGCCAGCGCGCACCGCGCCCTGATGTTCGGTTGATCGGTCAGCGCGCGGGGTGCAGGCGCGTCACGCGCACCTGCACGAAGGCTTCCTCGGTGGCCGAGTAGTCCCACTGCTCGACGGCGCAGGCGCGCTCGGCCGCATGCCAGCGCACCAGGTTCACCGAGTTGGGCGCGCCGGGCCGCACGCGGTGCGACACGGCGGTGCCGGCCTGCACCGCCCACAGGGGCCGCGCCAGGCCGGGCAAGGGCATCACGTAGGGCAGGTGGATGTGGCCGCCCAGCACGAGGTCGGCCCCGGCGGCGGCCCAGGCGTCCTGCGCGGCGGTGTGGCCGATCAGGCGGTCCGGCTCGTCCTGCGGGCGCTGCACGTCGATCGGCTGGTGCACCACCACCACGCGCAGCTGGGCCGGGGTGGCCTCGGCCAGCCGCGCCGCCACGCGGGCGACCTGCGCCGCCGACACCTCGCCGTTCTTGTGCCGGTGCGCGCGCGTGGTGTTCACCGCCAGCACCATCAGCCCGGCCGAGCGGAACGCCGGTTCGAGCTCGTCGCCGAAGGCGGCGCGGTGGCCGGCATACGGTCGAACCAGCCGGCCCCACAGGTTGAACAGCGGGATGTCGTGGTTGCCGGGGACCACCAGTCGGGGCGCGCCCAGCTGGTCCATGAAGGCGCGCGCGGCCTGGAACTGGCTCGCGCGGGCGCGCTGGGTGATGTCGCCCGAGAGCACCACCAGCTCCGGCCGCAGCCGATGGGCCAGCTGCACCAGGGCCCGCACCACCGGTGCCCGCTCGGTGCCGAAGTGGGGGTCCGAGACCTGCAGGAGGATGCTCAAGCCGGCGCCTCCCGGTCGGCGGGCGCCGGCTTGAGCAGGAACAAGGGCGTGGGCAGGACGCGGATGTCCAGCGGCGGTCGCAGGTGCACCACCTCGCCATCGAACGCGAGCTTCATGCGCCGCCGGCCGATCAGCGCCGGGGCTTTCACCACCATGCGCTGGAACTCGAAGCGTTCGATGTCGTCGTCTTCGCCCAGCGTGCCCATCGCGCCGCGCAGCATCAGCCGCAGCAGCGCGAAGCTGCCGGTGGGCTTGAGCATCACGGCGGTGACGCGGCCGGTGTCGCGCGCGCCGTCCGGGCGGTGGTCTTCCACCACGCCGACCTGCTCCAGCTGCAGGCGGTTGTTGCCCACGAACAGGGTGAGGGTCTGCACCTCGCGCGGGGCCCCGTTCAGTTCGATGCGCAGCTTCAGGCGCCGCTGCGCTCGGAACAGGGTGGCCAGGGCGGCCCAGATCGCCACGCCCTGGCTGCGGCCGAAACGGTTCTTCCAGACTTCGCGGTCTTCCAGCAGGTCGGGGTACAGGCCCAGGCTGGCGTTCACCAGGAACAGGTGCTCGTTGACGGCCGCCACCTGCACCGGTTCGGGTTGTGCGCCCAGCAGCTGGGCCATCGCGCTGGCCACGTCGGTGGCGATGCCGTGCGTGCGAGCGAAGTAGTTGAAGGTGCCGCGCGGGATCACGCCCAGGGCGCAGCCCGCGGCGTGGGCGGCCGCGGCCACGGTGTTGATGGTGCCGTCGCCGCCCACGGCGACGATGGCCGCGTTCGTTTCGCGCGCCTGGCGGGCCAGCTCGGCGGTGCGGCGCGGCAGGTCGGCCGGTTCGCAGACATGCAACTGGCCCGCCCGCCCCGAAGCGCGCAGCGCGGCCTCGATGGTCTCGCGCGTGCCGTCGCCGTCCTGGCTGCCGGAGCGGCTGTTGATGACGAAGTGCAGCGGGGAGGCCGGGTCGAACGTGGGGGCTTCGGGCATGGGCTGGCCGTGGGATGGGTTCGGACCAGTGTAGCGGCGCTGGTTGAAAACCCCATGGCACAAGCCGGCCCGGCTGGCGATGATGGCGGGCATGAACGCCCCCTTGCCCAGGTCCCCCGCCGCCCAGTTGTTCGATCGCGTGAAGGCCGCGCTGAGCGGTGAACGGCGCGAGCGCCTGCCCGGCAGCTGGTCGCCCGTGGCACGTTATCTCGACCCCGCGCGCCACCAGCGCGAACTCGCCGCGCTGCGCCGGTTGCCGCAGGCCGTGGCCGATGCCGCCGCGCTGCAGGCGCCGGGCGACTGGCTGGCGCGTTCGGTGCATGGCGTGCCGGTGCTGCTCACCCGCCATGCCGACGGGCAACTGCGCGCCTTCATCAACGTGTGCCGCCACCGGGGCGCGGCGCTGGTGCCCGAAGGTGCCTGCGGACAGGGTCGTGAGCGCTTCGTGTGCCCGTACCACAGCTGGACTTATGGCAACGACGGTGCCTGCATCGGCCGCCCGCACGACCGCGATTTTCCCCACGCGCCCAAGGCCACGTCCGGCCTGGTCGAGCTGCCCTGCGTGCAGCGCTTCGGCCTGGTCTGGGTGGTGGCGACGGCCTTGCCCTCGTTCGACTGGGCGGCCTACTTCGGCCCGCTGGGTGAAGAGATCAATGGCCTGGGCTTCGACGCCGACTCGCGCGTGCAACGCCACCGCCATTTCACCCAGGCCTCGAACTGGAAGCTGGTGCTCGACGCCAATCTGGAGAGCTACCACTTCGCCTACGCGCACCGCGAAACCATCGCCTACCTGTTCCACGACAACATGGTGGTGCACGACCAGGTGGGGGACCACCAGCGCATCGTGCTGCCCAAGCGCAGCTTCGAGGAACTGAGCGAACCGCCGGCCACGCTGGAGGGCTTCGCCAAGACCATCAACACCATCTACTTCCTGTTCCCCTCCACCTTGCTGCTCTGGGAGGGCGACCACATCAACGCCTTCGCCCTCTCGCCCGCCGACGCGGCCACCACGCAGGTGGACGGCTGGCTCATCGCGCCGCGCCAGCATCTGGCCACCCGCAGCGACAGCTACTGGCAGCGCAACTTCGACATGTTCTGGACCGCGATCGACGAGGACTTCGCGCTGGCCGCCAGCATGCAGCGCGGCCTGGACAGCGGGGCGAACCAGGCCCTGTGCTTCGGCGAGAACGAGTTCGCCTGCGAGGCCTTCCACGCCTCGGTGCAGCGCATGGCGGGTGAGGGCACGTAGCATCGGGTGTCACAAACCCGGGGGCTTGCCCGTCTAGGCTGTCATGAACGATCCCACCACCACCTTCCACCGCCTGCGTCCCCGGCTGCAGGGCATCGCCTACCGCATGCTGGGTTCGCCGGCCGAGGCCGAGGAGGTGGTGCAGGACGCCTGGCTGCGCTGGCACGAGGCCGCGCACGACGACCTGGACAGCAGCGAGGCCTGGCTGGTCACCGTCACCACGCGCCTGGCGATCGACCGCCTGCGCAGCGCCAAGGTGCAGCGCGAGCACTACATCGGCACCTGGCTGCCCGAGCCCCTGATGGCCGACGCGCCGGTGACGCCCGAGCAGCTGCTGGAGCGCGCCGACGACGTGTCGGTGGCCTTTCTGGCCATGCTCGAGCGGCTGGCCCCCGAGGCGCGCGCGGCCTTCCTGATGCGCGAGGTGTTCGACGCCGACTACGGCGAGGTCGCCGAGGCCCTGGGCAAGACCGAAAGCGCCTGCCGCCAGATCGTGCACCGCGCCAAGGCGCAGCTGCAGGACGACCGGCCGCGCCACATCGTGCCGCGCGAGGCCCAACTGCGCCTGCTGCGCGGCTTTGCCGATGCCGCCGCCACCGGGCAGTTCGACCGGTTGCAGTCGCTGCTGGCCGAGGACGCCCAGCTGATCGGCGACGGCGGTGGCAAGGTGCCCAGTTTTGGCGTACCCCTGGTGGGCGGGCGGCGCATCGCGCAGATCTTCTACGCCACGCACCGGCGCTTCGGTGAGGACGTGCGCTTCGAGGTCGTGGTGCTCAACGGGCAATGGGGCCTGCTGCGCTTCATCCAGGGCGGGCTGGAGTCGGCGCAGTCCTTCGTGACCGACGGCGAGCGCATCCTGCGCCTGCACGTGCAGCGAAACCCCGACAAGCTCGCGCGCATCGCCGCTGCACTGGGGCGAGACCTCGCTGTCACAAACCCGAGGCCTTGACCGTCTTCAGAGGTGTGTTCCCCAACCCCTCTGAAAGACGAAACATGAAATCACCCCGACTCCCCTGGACCGAGATCGCGCCCAAGGCCTACCAGGCCATGGCCGCCGTCGGTGCCACCACCGCCGGCTCCTCGCTCGGCCCCCTCCTGATCGAACTCGTGAAGACGCGCGTCTCGCAGCTCAACGGCTGCGCCTTCTGCGTGGACATGCATGTGCGCGACCTGCGCAAGCACGGCGAGCGCTGGCAGCGCATCAACAGCCTCGTGACCTGGCGCGAAACCGGCCTGTACAGCGAGCGCGAGCGCGCCGCGCTGAACTGGGCCGAGTCCCTGACCCGCCTGGTGGACCACCATGGCAGCCGCGACGCCGACTTCGAGCAACTGCAAGGCCAGCTCAGCGACCAGGAAATCGTCGAGCTGTGCTGGACCATCGCGCAGATCAACGCCTGGAACCGCATGGCCGTGGGCATGCTCGCCCGGGTGGCCGACAAGGAGATCGCATGAACATCGTGGTCATCGGAGGCAGCGGCCTCATCGGCAAACAGCTCACCGCCCTGCTGCGCCAGGCCGGCCACGCGGTGACGGCGGCCTCGCCCTCCTCGGGCGTCAACGCCGTCACCGGCGAGGGCCTGAGCGAGGCCCTGGCCGGCGCGCAGGTGGTGGTGGATGTGAGCAACTCACCGTCTTTCGAGGACGAGGCGGTGATGCACTTCTTCCGAGCGTCCACCCGCAATTTGCTGGACGCGAGTGCGCGCGCCGGCGTGGGCCACTACGTGGCCTTGTCGGTGGTCGGCTCGGAGCGCGTGCCCGCGAGCGGCTACTTCCGCGCCAAGGTGGCGCAGGAAGCGCTGATCCAGGAAAGCCGGGTGCCCTACACCCTCGTGCGCGCCACCCAGTTCCACGAGTTCCTGATGTCGATCGCCCACGTGGCCACCGAAGGGCAGACCGTGCGCCTGCCTTCGGCGCCGCTGCAGCCCATCGCGGCGAGCGACGTGGCCGCGGCCCTGGCGGACGTGGCCGTGCAGGCCCCGCTCAACGGCACCTGCGAAGTGGCCGGGCCCGAGGCCGTGCCGCTGGACCAGCTCATCCGCCGCCTGTTCCAGGCGCGCCAGGATCCGCGCGAGGTGGTGTCGGACCCGAAGGCCACCTATTTCGGAACGCCGCTGGAAGGCAATGCGCTGATTCCCGGTGCGAACGCGCGCATCGGGAAGCTCACCCTGGCACAGTGGCTGTCCTCATAGCAGGACGTGCCGGTCGGGCGCGGGCGGGGGCGGCAGGTCGCTCTCGCCCAGCAGGGTGCGCAGCTCGCGCTCGATGCCTTCGCACAGGTGGGCCATGGGCACGTCGTTGGCACCGCCTTCGAATGGGTTCTCGGTGCTTTCACCCACCTGGTCCAGCGAGAGGTACATCCAGGCCACCAGCACGCTGAACGGCACCGAGAGCCAGACCATGTGGCCGGCGAGCGGGCCGGTCACGCTGTCGTTGAGGCGGTCGAACTCGCGCACCAGGCAGAACGGCAGCAGGGTGGCGAAGCACCAGACGAACTGGGTGTTGATGGTGGCGTACTGGCGCGGGTAGGGAAAGTTCTTGATGCGCTCGACGCGGCTTTGCTGGTCCAGCAGTTCCTTGAGGGTCTTCTGCAGCTCGGTGTGGTGCAGCACCGCGAGTTCCTGTCGGGCATAGAGTTCGCGCAAGGTCTCGCTCTGCAGGTTGAGCAGCAGCAGGCCCTTGTGGGCCGTGCTCGCCACCTGCAGCCGCTCGGCTTCGCCGAGCAGGGGGGCCAGCTCGGTGTCCAGCGGGGTGTCGTGCTCGGGCACGCGGAAATGCCGGGCACGGTACTCGGCGTTGGCGCGGCTGTTCGCGGACTCCCACACGCGGCCCTGCCGCAGCTGGTGGCGCAGCACCGTGAGCCAGGCGAGGTGGCGGTGGATCAGCAAGGGCGACGAGCCGCCGGTGGTGGGGAACATCCGGCAGATCAGGCCCCAGTAGCGGCTCGTGCCGACGATGGAGGACCAGACCTGCTGCGCCTCCACCGTGCGCTGGTAGGTCTGGGCGTTCTTGAAGCCGACGATGAAGGAGGTGGCCGTGCCCAGCAGCACCGCGACCGACCAGGGCGCGGCGATCCAGGTCAGCCCGAAGACCTGGTACAGCGTGGCCGGCACGGCGGCCAGCAGCAGCAGGATGTAGGTCTTGCGGCGTGTCCAGACGAGGAACTCGGCGAGCGTGTACGACTTGGCGATTTTCATGGGGTGTGGAGGTAAGGGTGGACCGGGACAAGACGTTCGAGCCCATCGCCTTGTGACAGCGCCGCGTGTACGCTCGGTCCCATGCACCTGATCCAGACCCTCGACGCCGGCGTGCTCGAACTGCGGCTGAACCGCCCCGAACGCCTCAACGCCCTCACGCTCGCGCTCGCGCGCGACCTGCTGGCGGCCGTGCAGGCCGCCGTGGCCGACCCGGCGGTGCGGGTGATCCTGCTCAGCGGCGAAGGCCGCGCCTTCTGCGCCGGCAAGGACCGCGACGACCCGCCCACCCCCGCCTTCGTCGATACCTTGCAGGCCCTGGCCTCGCTGCTGGTGCGGGCCCCCCAGCCGGTGGTGACGGCGGTGCAGGGCTGGGTGGTGGGCGCGGGCTTCGAGCTGATGCTCAACGGCGACCTGACCGTGGCCGCGCGCGGCGCGCGCTTCGTGCTGCCCGAGGTGCAGGTGGGCCTGTTCGGCACCGGTGGCGTGGCCGCGCTGCTGCCGCGCCTGGTCGGCCTGCAGAAGGCCAAGGGCCTGCTGATGCTGGGTCAGGAGCTCGGCGCGGCAGACGCCGAACGCTGGGGCCTGGTGTGGCAGGTGGTGGACGACGTGGCGCTGGTGGATGAGGCGCGCCAGTTCGCGCTGCGGCTGGCGGGCAGCAGCCCGGCGCTGCTGGCCGAGGTCAAGCAGCTGGTGCACCGGGAACACCTGGGGGACTTCGACGCGGCGCTGGCGCGCGAAGCGCAGGTGCACCAGCGCCTGGGCGAGGCTTGAGGCCGGCACAATCCCCGGCATGAGCCCCATGCCCCCGCCCCATTTCACGCCCGTCGCGCTCGACAAGGCCTACCGCCTCATCAACCACGGCCCCACGGTGCTCGTGTCCTCGGCCCATGCGGGCGAGGTCAACGTGATGTCGGCCGCCTGGGCCTGCGCGCTGGACTTTTCACCGCCGAAGGTGACGGTGGTGATCGACAAGGCCACGCGCACCCGCGCGCTGGTGGAGGGCAGCGGTGCTTTTGCGCTGTGCGTCCCGCCGGTGGGCCTGGCCGCGCTCGCCTTCGGCGTGGGCAGCGACAGCGCCCTCACCGTGCCGGACAAGCTCGCGCGCCACGGGGTGAAGACCTTTCACGCCCCCGGCCATGAGGCCCTGCCTCTGGTGGACGGCTGTGTGGCCTGGCTGGCCTGCCGGCTGATGCCCGAACCGCACAACCAGACGGCTTACGACCTGTTCATCGGCGAGGTGGTGGGGGCCTGGGCGGACGAGCGTGTGTTCCGCGCGGGGCGCTGGCATTTCGACGGCGCGCCCGACGAGCTGCGCACCCTGCACTACGTGGCGGGCGGGCAGTTCTACGCCACCGGTGCATCGGTGCAGGTCGGCGGCACTCAGTAGTGCGGGGGCAGCTCGTCGCGCAGGTTGCGAACGACCGGCGCGGCGCCCGGCTCGTCGCCCTGGCGCAGGCGACCGACCTCGCGCAGCAGCAGGTCGATCCGCTCCTGCTGGCTCGCCACCAGCTGGTTGAGTGTGTCCAGCAGGTCGTCGGCGTAGCTGGCCTTGATTTCCAGTTCGGTCAGGCGCCGCTCGATGTCGGCACCGGGGGAGGGGGCAGTCGTTGTCATCCCCCTATTGTGGGACGAAGGCCACTGTGTGCCATCGCACAGACGTTCGAAAGCCGCTGCGCCAACCTCCGGATCACCCCACGCCCGGAGGAGTTTGTATGCCCGATGTCCCCCAGCCCACCGAAGCGCCTTCCTCGACCTGGTTCCGCAGCACCGTGGTCGATGACATGCCGGCTTCGCAGACCCCCTGCCGATGGATGGCGACCGCGTCGGCCTTCGCCGACACCGGCGGCCTGATCAGCGGCGACGAACTCGCCGATCGCATGCGCCTGCAGTGCGAGGAAGAAGGCACGCTGGGCGTGAGCCAGCCGGTCTCGCTGGTGGCGCGCTGGATCGTGGCGCGCGAGGTGGTGTCCATCGAAAGCCCGTGGGGCCACATGCTGCCCGTGTTCCAGTTCGATCTGCCGCGCGCGGCCCTTCACCCGGGGGTGCCCATCGTGCTGGCCGAGCTGCGCGGGGTGCTGGAAGGCGCCGAACTGGCGCTCTGGTTCGTCACACCCAACGAATGGCTGCACGGTGAACGGCCCGCCCTGGCCATGCACCACATGCTGCCGGCGGTCCGGCACGCCGCCCGGGCCGATCGGTACGTGGCCCTGGGCGGCTGAGCCCCCTCGGCGTTCTGTGCTCGGTGGGGGGCGGTGTGTGCCCCTCTCCCGTCAATGCGTGTCATGTGGCCTACCCCGGCCACCGGCCTGCGGCATTCTGGAATGGCCTCGCGCACCGCGCGCAGGGCCATCTTCCTGGGGGATTCCATGGCCGATCTCTACCTGCCTGCCGCCGCTCCGGTCCACCGGTTGCAGGCGATGAAACCACCCACCGCGATCGAACCGGACCGATGGCGGTTGATCGCGGCGGCGTTTGCCGACACGGGCGGGCTGGTGGTCGGCGACGAGCTGGCCGATCTCATCCGGCAGCAAACCCTGGACAACGACGAGCCGCTGGTGTCCCAGCCCGTGTCGCTGGTGGCGCGGTGGATCGTCTCGGGCATGGCCTTGTCGATGGAGAGCCCCTGGGGCATCGTTCTGCCGATGTTCCAGTTCGACTTGCCGCGCGCCGCCCTGCACCCGGGCGTGCCCATGGTGTGCGCGGAACTCGCGGGTGCCCTGGACTCGATCGAGATGGCGCTGTGGTTCGTGACACCCAACGAGTGGCTGGAGGGGGAACGACCCGCTCGGGCCATCCGGGCCCGCCTGTCGGACGTCCGGCGCGCCGCCCGCCACGTGGCGGACGGCGGCTGAGCCTGGCTCAGAGGCGCGGCTCGCCGTTGCCGTTGACCAGGATGGTGCGGCCGGGTGCCTGCGTCATCTGCACCTGGTGCTGCACGCCCTGGAACACGTAGTTCACGTCCCAGTACGACGGTGCACCGTCGCTGACATTGGTGCAGCGCTGCACGTCCTGCGTCTGCGTGTTGTTGCGGCCCACGTTCGAGCCCACGGCCGCGCCGGCCACCGCACCGCCCACGGTGGCGATGTCCCGGCCGGTGCCGCCGCCGATCTGGTGACCCAGGATGCCGCCGATGACACCACCGACGATCGCGCCCGGCACGTTGCGCCGGCGCTCGACTTCCTCACGCTCGATCCAGCAGTGTTGCCCGCCAGGGCCGTAGACCGCGCGCGACGAACTCACCGGCACTTCGTACAGCGTTTCGTTGGGGCGGCGGCGGTAGTCGGGCGTCACCGGCTGGCCCGCTGACGGGCTCTGGTACACCGGCGGCGGATAGGCCTGGTTGCCGGCGGGTGGAGGGGAGCCGCAGCCGGCCAGACCGAGCACGGCCACAGCGGCACTCGCCAGCAGGGCATGGCGAGGCGATGCATTCCAGCGGTGGGAAAAGAGGTTCATGGTCGCTCCTTGTGTGAGGGCAGGTACATGCGTTCCAATGTGCTCTTCGTCCGCAGGGCGGGTCTGTGCGCCAGGGCACGGACGGCGCCCGCCACACCATGAACCTGAACGCCTGTGTGATCGCGGTCCACTGCAGCCGCCTGCACCACTTCTCCAAGGAGCGGGTGCATGCCATCACCCTGCTCGAAGGCCTGGGCGTGCAGGGCGACGCGCATTGCGGGGCCACGGTGCAGCACCTCTCGCGCGTGGCGCGCGACCCGAGCCAGCCCAACCTGCGGCAGGTCCACCTGCTGCAGGCCGAGCTGTTCAAGACCCTGGCACGCCAGGGGCACGTGGTGCACCCGGGCGATCTGGGCGAGAACATCACCACCGAGGGCATCGACCTGCTGGAGCTCTCCACCGGCGCCGTGCTGCAGCTGGGTGCCGAGGCCCGGGTGCGCATCACAGGGCTGCGCAATCCCTGCGTGCAGATCGACCGCTTTCAGCCCGGCCTGAGGGCCGCCGTGCTCGATCACACGGCCGATGGCGAGCTGGTGCGCAAGGCCGGGGTGATGGCGGTGGTGCTGCGCGGCGGCGTGGTCTCCGCGCAGGACCGCATCCAGGTGCTGCCGGCCGCCGGCCCGCACGTGCCGCTGCGGCCGGTCTGATCAGTCGCGCGCGAGCGCGGCCTTCCACTCGGCCACCGCCGCGTCCAGGTCGGGCGCGGCCATGAGGGCGCGCACCACGCCCACCGAGCGCACGCCGGCGCTCACCACCTCGGGCAGGTTGGTCAGGTCGATGCCGCCGATCGCCATGTGCGAGACCCCGCGCAGCAGCGGCGCGTAGGCGCGCAGGCGGCCCGTGCCCTGGGGCGCGGTGGCCATCTGCTTGAGCGTGGTCGGAAACACCGCGCCCATGGCGATGTAGCTCGGGTTGTGGCGGTCGGCGATCAGCATCTCGGCGTAGCCGTGCGTGCTCAGGCCCAGGCGCAGGCCGGCGCGCCGGATGGCGGCGAGGTCTTCCGGGGCCATGGCCTGCAGGTCTTCCTGGCCCAGGTGCACGCCATAGGCACCGGCCTCGATGGCCTCCTGCCAGTGGTCGTTGATGAACAGCAGAGCGCCCGTGCCCTGCACGCCGGTCACGGCGGCGCGGATCTCGGCGCGGATGGCCTGCGCGTCGCCGGATTTGAAGCGCAGCTGCACCGTGGGCACGCCTGCGCGCGCCATGCGCACCGTCCAGTCGGCGTCGGGCATCACCGCGTAGAGGCCGAGTTCAGGTGGGCAGGCCGCGAAGGCGTTCTCGCGCGGGAACGGCGCGATGTCGAAGTCGGCCGGCTCGTCGGGCCAGTGTTTGGCCTCGAAGTGGCCGGTGCGCCGCGTGCGGGTGGACCAGGCGCGCGCCACGCACACGGCGTCGATGTCGATGAAGCCGAGCGCGTGCGCGGCCTGCAGCGCGGCGGCGAACACCGGGTCGTCGGAGGCGGGCGCGGGTGGCACCGCATGCGCCGCCACGGGCAGGGCGAGCGTGGCGCGGTGCGCGTCCACGATGGCCTGGGCCATCGCTTCGGTGGAGCTGACGGTGGTGCTCATTGGAAGCCTCCGTGCGGCGCACTGCGGTGCGAGCTTGTTGGGGAGCGGCCCTGCGCTGCGCTCATGAGCCGTGGTGCCAGAAGGGGGTGCCCATCACGGGCGTGCTGGGCTGTGCGCTGGCCTGGGGCTGCATGGCGCCTGAACGGAAGGCGGCGCGGCCGGCGCGCACGGCGTCGGCGAAGGCCCCAGCCATGTCCACCGGCGACTGCGCCAGCGCGACGGCGGTGTTGAGCAGCACGGCGTCGAAGCCCCACTCCATCACGGTGCAGGCGTGCGAGGGCAGGCCCAGGCCGGCGTCCACGATCAGCGGCACGCTCAGGCGCTCGCGCAGCAGGCGCATGGCATAGGGGTTCACCGGGCCCTGGCCGGTGCCGATGGGCGCGGCCCACGGCATCACGGCCTGGCAGCCCACGTCCACCAGGCGCTGGCACAGCACCAGGTCTTCGGTGCAGTAGGGCAGCACCTTGAAGCCGTCGTTGATCAGCTGGCGCGCGCAGTCCACCAGGTTGAGCGTGTCGGGCTGCAGGCTGTAGTCGTCGCCGATGAGTTCGAGCTTGATCCAGGGCGTGTCGAACACCTCGCGCGCCATCTGCGCGGTGGTGATCACTTCCTGCGTGGTGTGGCAGCCCGCGGTGTTGGGCAGCACCGGCACGGCCAGTTCCTGCAGCAGTTTCCAGAACGCGGCGCCGGCCTCGGGCTGCGCCGCGCCCTGGCGCCGCAGCGAGGCGGTGAGCATGGCGGGCTGCGAGCGCTTCACGGCGGCTTCGAGCGTGGCGGGCGAGGGGTAGCGCGAGGTGCCCAGCAACAGGCGGCCGGCGAAGGTTTCGCCGTAGAGCACCAGCGGGTCTTCCTGGGCGAGCGGTGGGGTGTTCATGTCCATGGCGGGTCTCTCCTCAGCCTCCGGTGATGGGGGCGATGATTTCGATGCGGTCACCGTCGTTCAGCCGGTGCTGGGCGTAGCCGGTGCGGGGCACGAACTGCAGGTTGACGGCGGCGGCGAACACAGCGGGCGGCTCCCAGACGAGCAGGGCGTCGGCCAGCGTGGCGCCCTCGGGCAGTTCGCGGGTTTCCTGGTTGATGATCACATGCATGCGAGGTTCCGTTCGTTCAGCGGATGACCGCCAGCCCAAGGGCGTCGGCCAGCGGTGAGTGGTCCTGCTCCATCACTTCGAGCGCGGCGTCCAGCACGGCCGGCGCGATCATGAAGCCATGGCGGTACAGGCCATTGATCGCCATTCTGCGCGGTCCGGTGAGGTGCAGCGCGGGCAGGTTGTCGGGCAGGGTGGGGCGCAGCTGCACGCCCAGTTCGACGATGCGCGCTTCGCCGAAACCCGGGTGCACGGTGTAGGCCGCGCTCAGCAGCTCCAGTGTGGAGCGCACGCTGGCGGGCGAGAGGTCGTCGGACTCGATCTCGGTGGCGCCGATCACGAACAGGCCGTCCTGCTTGGGCGCGATGTACAGCGGGTAGCGCGGGTGCACCAGGCGGGTGGGGCGCGACAGGCTCACGCCCGGCGCATGGATGCGCGCGACCTCGCCGCGCACACCGCGCAAGGCGGGCCATTGCGGCTGGGCGCCCAGGCCCCGGCAGTCGAACAGCCAGGCGTCGGGGCCCGGGTCCACTTCAGCGGGCGTGCGCGCCGTGTGCCAGCGCAGCGTGACGCCGAGCACCTGCATCTGGTGCGCGAGCGCGGCGAGCAGTTCGCGGTTGTCGAGCTGGCCTTCGTCGGGCAGGTACAGGCCTTGCGCGAAGCGGTGGGCCAGGGCCGGCTCCAGCGCGGTGAGCGCGGCGCCGTCCAGGCGCTGTGCCTGCGGCAGCGAGGGCAGGGCGGCGCTGGTGCGCGCGAGCTGGCCGGCGAAGCGCTCGGCCTCGGCCGCGTCCTGGCGGTGCCAGAGCACCAGCGTGCCGCTCTGCTGGAAGAACACCGGGCGCTCCAGCGCGGCCAGCAGCTGCGGCCAGCGCGCGAGCGCGTGCTGGCCCATGCGGACCACGTTGAGTTCGGTGACGGCCGATTCGGCCAGCGGCGCCAGCATGGCGGCGGCCACGCGCGCGGCGGCGTGTGCGGCCTCGGGCCCGCCCGCGTCGATCACCTCGACACGGTGTCCGCGCTGCGCCAATGTGCAGGCCAGCAGCCGGCCCATGAGGCCGGCGCCGAGCACCACCGCGTCGGGTTTCTGGTGGGAAGGATTCATGGGGGGCTTTCGGCGCTGCCACAATGCGCGCCATGAGAAACGAACCGCAACGCTACACCCGCGTCCTGTCCATCGCTGGCTCCGACAGCGGCGGAGGCGCCGGCATCCAGGCCGACCTCAAGACCTTCGCGGCCCTGGGTTGCTACGGCATGACGGCCATCACCGCGCTGACCGCGCAGAACACGCTGGGCGTGAGCGGCATCCACGGCGTGCCGCCCGAGATGCTCAAGGCGCAGCTGAGCGCGGTGCTCGACGACATCGGGGTGGATGCCGTGAAGATCGGCATGCTGCACGCGCCCGAGATCGTGCGCACCGTGGCCTGGGCGCTGCGGCATTACGGGGTGAAGCAGGTGGTGCTCGACCCGGTGATGGTGGCCACCAGCGGCGACCGCCTGATCGCGCCCGACACGGTGCAGGTGCTGGTGGACGAGCTGTTCCCGCTGGCCACGGTGGTCACGCCCAACCTGGACGAGGCCGCGCTGCTGCTGGGCCGGCCGATTGCCGACGCGGGCGAGCTCGAGGCCGCCGCGCGCGACCTGCTCGCGCTGGGCGCCCAGGCGGTGCTGCTCAAGGGCGGCCACCTGCCGGGCGACGAGGTCGCCGACCTGCTGGTGAGCGGCGACGGGCCGGCGCAGCGCCTGGCCTCGCCGCGCATCGCGAGCCGCAACACGCACGGCACGGGCTGCACGCTCTCGTCGGCCATCGCGGCCTACCTCGCGCTCGGCAAGCCGCTGGGCCAGGCCGTGGCCCAGGCGCGCAGCTATATCCTGCAGGCCATCGCCGAAGGCGCCGATGTGTACACCGGCGCCGGCCATGGGCCGCTCAACCACGGCCACGCACCGCTCGCGCTGCACAAGCGGCCCCGGGGCTGAGGCGACGCGGCGCGGCGGCATGAGGGTCAGGCCCGTGCCGGGCTGAGCCCGCCGGCATTGCGCGGCCGCGACAGCGCGGCGAGCACGAAGGTCAGCGCCAGCGTGGGCAGGGCCGAACCGAGCTGCGGCGCGAAATTCGACAGCAGGTGGTAGCAGGCGATGCCCAGCACCCACAGGGCGGCGGCGCTCCAGTCCACCGTGCGGCCCGAGCCGGCGGCCGCACCCGTGCCCAGGCGGCCCAGGATCACGCCGTAGAGCGGCACGAACACCGAGCTGAGCAGCAGCAGGAAGGGCTCCAGCGTGTGCATGGGCAGCAGCAGCGCGAGGCCGGTGCAGACCACCGCGAAACCCAGGCCGGCGGCGCGGATGCTCCAGCGCGGGCGCAGGCTGTGCACCGAGACCGCACCCGAGTGCGCGTCGCCGTAGGCGTTGTCCATTTCGTCGAGCAGGATCAGGCCGAGCGCGATCAGGCCACCCTGTGCCAGCAGCAGCGAGCCCACCAGGTTGGTGCCGGGTTCCACCGTGCTGACCACCAGCACGCCCAGCGCGTAGCACCAGATGTTGGCCAGCGCATAGCCCAGCCAGGTGCCGCCCAGCGTCGTGGCGGTGCGCTTGCCGTGGCGCGCGTAGTCGGCCACCAGCGGCAGCCAGGACACCGGCATCGCGATCACCAGGTCCATGGCCGAGAACAGGCCCATGCCGCCCGCACCGGGGCGGTTCCAGAAACCCTCGAAGCCCTGGGCGTGCAGGCGCGTGCCGAACTGCCAGGTGAGCCAGGCCAGCGAGGCGATCACCAGCGGCAGGCCGAAGCGGCTCACGAAGCGGCGCACCAGCGTGAGCATGGAGCCGGCCATGAGGGCGGTGAGCACGCCGCCCCAGAGCAGCGTGGCCAGCAGCTTGCCGCCGGTGCCGTCGAGCAGGCCGCCGGGCTCGGCGCCCAGTGCCTGCTTCAGGATGGCGACCGTGCCTTCCTGCATGATGACCAGCTCGAAGGTGGTCCAGCCGACCAGCTGCGCGATGTTGAGCAGCACCGGCAGGCGCGCGAAGGCGCTGCCGTAGGTGGCGTGCATCAGGCCGGCGCTGGACAGGCCGGTCTGGCAACCCAGGCGCGCCGTCCAGGCCAGCAGGCCGGCACCGATCAGCGAGCCCAGCACGATGGCGATGACCGCGTCGCGCGTGCCCACGGCGGGCACCAGGTAGGCGCCGATCTGCATCACCAGCAGGCCGGTGCCCAGGCTGAACCAGAGGGCAGCGTGTTCGTGGAAATGGAAGACCCGGTTGCCTTGCGGCACGGGGGTCAGGGCCTGGTTGGCCGGGGACGGGTTCATCGACATGGAAAACGCTCCAAGCAGTGTTGAAGCAGGTGGGCTGGGCCGGATGCCCTGCGGCGCGGTGCGGCGGCGGTATCCGGCCTGCTTCCCTGCGCGAGGATTACCTCAATCAGGTTCAAAGGGACTCTCTCAGTCGCATCCGGGCGGATGGCCCGGGTGCAACACCCCTAGCGGATGCGCCAGCAACGGCGCGGAACGAAGTATACGGCTCAGGCCCCGATCGCCTGGGGAACCCACTGCATGACCTGGTCGAGCGCCACCTGGGGCGTGTCCAGGTGGCCGCCCGACACCTCCAGCAACTGGGTCTTCGGGTTCGTGGGCAGCTTGTCGACGTAGTAGGCGCGCACGCGGGTGAACAGTGGGTCCTTCTCCCCGACGGCGGTGAGCACGGGCAGGCCCGGCGGCAGCTTCGGTGCGGTCACGCCCATGTCGGCGTCCGACTCGGGGTCGAAGTACGAGAGGAAATTCTTCGCCGTGGTGATCACGGGTTGCTGCCGGCCCTGGTTGATGTCCAGGAAGCGCTGGCTCTCGTCGCCCTTGCCGGCGGCCACGAGTTCCCGGGCGGTGACGATGCTGTCGCGCACCGGCGCGAGGCTGGGCATGGTGAAGTAGCCCTGCGGCACGTGGCCCGGCGCCAGCAGCACCAGCGCATGCGCGGTGCCGCCGCGCGCGGCATGGCTCATGGCGGCCGGCACGCCCATGCTGTGGCCCATGAGCACGATGCGCGTGGCGCCCTGGTCCTGCAGGGCCTTCACGTGCTGGGCGATCTCGGCCATGGCGCCGTCCCAGTGGCCTTGCAGGTAGCGGTTGCGCGACCAGGGCATGTCGGGCAGCGAGACCAGCCAGCCCTGCTTTTCCATCGCCGCCTTCACGGGCCCGTACTGCGGGCTGCCGGGGCCGCCCGGGTTCTTGCCGTGCAGCATCAGCACCCCGATGCGCTCGGCCGCCACGGCGGGCCGCGTGAACAGGGGCAGCAGGGCGAGCGAAGCGAACGAGCGGCGTTTCATGGGACTCCTCGGTGGACAACGGACAAGAAAAAGCCCCGCGAGCGGGGCTTTCACGGAGCGGGGGATCAGGCCAGTGAATCGGCCCAGATGTTGCGCGCCCAGGCCATGGCGTACTGGCCTTCGAGCTCGCTCGCAGCGCTGGACAGGCCACCCGAGCCGGGCACCGCCAGCATGGTCTTTTGCGCCGCGTCGTACTTGTGCACGCTGGCCACGTGCACCACGTCGGTGGCGGTGACGAAGCTGTAGCAGGTGTTGGCGTAGATCGGCAGCGAGGGCGCTTCCTTGCCCTGCAGCAGCGAGACCACG